>FWWM01001043.1_pt1 | contig 88071 bp, 123 predicted proteins | sample 2228351 | NCBI WGS metagenome assembly FWWM01 (sample SAMEA103939774, study PRJEB20133) | metagenome | reverse complement strand
AAACAGTTAAGGGAAGGATTGCGATGGAAAAATAACCTTTTGCATTTTTCTTATTATCTTAGAACCAGTATCTTGTAGTATTCGTTTTCATATACCGTTCTGTAATGTGTCTCAAGCTCTGCCATCCTGTCTAGCCAGTACTGCGTGGTGCTCAGGGCATCAGTCCCCGGTTTTTCTGTTATGACCACCCATCTGTCGTGTGACCAAGGCTCCTTGAACGATGCCTTCCAAGTGCTATGCTCAATTATTTCGTCGAAATTTGCAAGGGGGATCCCGCTGGTGATCATTACCCTGTGTTCCAGCCCAGAGCCGGTCAGGATCATTATTTTTCCGTTGCCGTCGTACAGCGATTTTAAAGCCTCCCCGGTGTCTATGGCAAGGAGGTTTTCTTTGACGGAATAGCCGCCGATAGCGTCGTTCATTGTGATAATCGTGAAAAAGGCAGGCATTGCCAACTGGGACGCAAACAGCACGCCAATTGCGCCAATTATGATGATCCGCCGCCTGTCTTCTTTGATGTTATTATTATTGTTCGTATTGGCAAGAAAGATGCACGCTATTACTATGATAAGCGGCGACAAGAGCACCATAAAGCGTGAGTTGAACCAGTACGACATTTCGCCAATTCCAATCAGCAGAGAGGTGATCGTAAAGATTGGAGGTAGGGCCAAAAACAGCAGTACGAGTTTCTTGCCGCTGACGTTGGCTTTGCGAAAGATCCAGTACCCTAGTATCCCGGCGCCAAGAAGCAATGGGCCGTACATTGCAAACGCGGTCACGCCATAGATAGACAGGACGTTTGCAGGCTGGAGGAACAAGATCTCCCGAAATGGTCTGTTCTGCGCGTACCATGAAGCGGAATAATACTGAGCGTTGCTGAACTCTAGCGCGTCGCCGTAATGATACTGATTCCATACAAGCCAGAATACTATGTTTGACAGCGACAGGACAGAGGCAAGGATCGCAAATATTTTTTGTTTGTTCGGGCTCTGGCTCTTGCTCCTTATCATAAATACGGCCGCCACGATTATCAAAAAGATCGGAAGAAACCAAGCCTCATACTTGGTAAGTGTAGCAAAAGACAGAAAGATTGAACACAGTATCAGATCTCTCAGCCTGTTGCCGTTCTGGTACCATGACTGGAAATAGTATGCAGAAGCCACGAAAAAGAGCATGAATGGAGCTTCGGTCATCGAAGTGATGCCGAGGTACATGATGTTAGGGTTTGTTGCATAGAGCATCGCTCCTGCAAACGCCGCAAATGACGGGATGACTGCGATGCTTGGTATCTTTAGCGATTTTATGATCTTGTACAGGTACACGGATGTCAGGCCCAAGCATGGCAGGCTGAGGGCAGTTCCTGCAAATCCTGTCGTGAACAATGCGTTTATCAGAGTAAACGGCAAAAGCAGGAAATGCGGAAGTGGCATCACACCGTTCCGATCTGGCCCAGACCAGGGTTTTCGCCCCAGTCTACGAACTTTCTGGCCGCGACTGAATGCGAGACAGCGTCCCAGTAATAGAGGAGCGAATACTTGTCAACTACGAAATAGAGGTAAAACGCTGCAGCAAGCCCAATCGCCACGACAGCCAGAAATATTATTACTGGCTCTCTTCCCTTGGCAACTGTCACCTGCAGCATGTATGTCCCTTCAAAATGCATGTGAGGATAAAAGCCTTGTCAAGGCAGTTTCTGCCTGACGTCAATGTCGTTTCCCTGATAGTTCAGGGTCATGCTGGTATAAGGGTACAGGTCTGGGTCGTAGCTTCTGGCGTTTCCATAAAAGGTTCTGACGCTGGTGGTGCTGTTGTATGTCTGCACTATCGGCGCTTCATTGATGCTGCCCCGGAAGTGAGGATCGGAAATGAGCACAACCTTGTCGGTTGGGATTGCAGAGTACATGACATCCCGATAGTCATTCATGGCATGAGGCACATGAAACACGAAATTGTAGGGCCATGAATAGACAGGGTTTGCAATTATCGTCGTGTCATTGTCTGCCAGCGACAGGGCAAATGCAGCAGCCTCAAATTGGCTCGATGTTACGTTAGTTGTTATCAGCAGCGTGGTGCTGGCAAGCCCAAAGACTACTATGGAAGCCACTATGCCATGTTGTATCAGCCGCCGCCCTGGTCCGACTTTGTTAATGACGTCATTTATCCAGAGGGCTGCAGAGATGCAGAACACTGGCAATACTGGCATCACATGGAAGTACTGCACGTAACCTATAAGCCACAAGAATACCAGAAACGGTCCTACCCAGAGCAAAACGAACAGGTCCTTCTTCAAAATGGCATAACCAAATCCAAGGATGCCCAGCGCAAGGAGGACAGGATCTGTGATAAGAAAGCCTGCAAAGGCGGTGGTAATGCCGTCGCTGTGCCTCTGTGTCTGCGTCAGAACGCCTCTGACCCAGTTATCAAAAGAGCCGGTGGAAATGCTCTCCGCAGGCCAGATCATCGGAATCAAGACTACCGGAATGAACCAGAGGCCCACATTTCTCAGCTGGTTCTTCTCCTTGCTGCTGCCAGTATAGACTGAAAAGCCAATCAGCGGGATCATTGTAAATACGGGGATCTTGGTAAAAATCGCAAGGCCAAGACACGTTCCGGAAAGCATCATGGCAAAATACTGCTGCTGTCTTTTGTTGTGCGAGCGCTGCAGCTGGAGCGCAAACAAGATCGAGGATAGCAGGAAGGGCAGCAGCAACGACTCTAGCAGTATCCTTCTGGTAAGCCAAGTCATTGGCATTACTGCAAACAGGATCGAAGCAAGAAACGCAATTCTAGAGCTGCCGTACTTGTAGTCTGCAATTTTGTAGATCAGGAACGTGTCAATCACAGCAAGCACTCCCATCCATATCTTTGGCACAAGATAGAGCGATTCAATCGATTGAGCTGAGATTGACGGATTTAGTGAATCCGGATAGTTGGTAAGAGCAAGCAAGCCAGCCAGAAAGATCTGGCCAAACAAGGGATGATCGTAATAGTACAGGTTTTCCTGCAGCATTTGATGTTCCAGAACGTTCATTGCTCTTCTCATGTAGACGCCCTCGTCGTAAAACAGGTCTGGAAAGCCCGTGGCATTCCAGAGGTGCGTAAACGAAGACAGCGCTAATGGAATAAGGATCAGCAAGTATCTCTTGTTGAAAGATACAGAAAGCAATATGCAGAATCTATCAACTATGGCAAAGCTATTAGAATCTAGCGCATAACAAAGAACGCCTGCTGCAAAATACGTGCATGCCAATCTGGCTTTAGCAATGCAAGTCCCTAATGAACGCCGGGACTTACTTCTCAGGCCTACTATAACAAATGCAAGCATGTGAAAAGCAAGATTGTCGTAAAAGGAGAAAATTCAGGCATAGGATGCGAAAACCCCATTTGATATACTCCATTGCTATCAAAGACGAGCTTGGAACCGTCGGGTGCCACCACGGCGGTAAATGTCGCATGTAGAACTGTAGATCTTCTCATGAAATTGTCCATCTTCGCTTATGACTTCAATAGAATCACCCGGCACAAAGTGGCAGGTTTGGGTTTCGTAGACGACTAAATGTGAATTAGCTGCCCATTTGCCATACTTAGACAGCTTGTTCCAAAGTCTAGAGGGACTTCGAATAGCTTTTTGCTGTTTATGTCAAATGTCATGAGTTTATGCTGAAATAAGCCTTTGATTTCTGGATGCGATTGGATTTTAACAAACACTACCTTATTATCAGTACTTACGTCTAGCTGTTGAGAAATACTGCCCGATATTGTTAAGACTCTTTCGGCCTATACTCCTTCAGAGTTAGCAATCCAGAGAGCTTGTTTGATGACTGGTGTCCTTTGTATCTGTCTCACTTTGAACGTACAGTATTCTACCGTTCGAAAGCCATTCAGCTCCAACTATTCGCTCAACCAAGCCCTGCGCTGTCAATTTTGGATTATTTGTTAGCTGTTGTATCGAACCATCGCTTAGCTTATACTTGAAAACATCATAATTTGTATCCATTTCTATTTCATGCTTGGCAATAAATAATAGTTGATCATTGCTCGGTGAAATGCTCGGAATAGAGATCTCTTCCAAGCCTTCCGGAACTTGTAAAATTATACCATTTGGACTAATCATTACGAGGTTATCTCCGATTATGAATCTGCCATCCGAACTCCAATCCCTGAGAAATGTGGTACCATTCGAAATCTTTGTTATCTTTCCATTCTGGACTGGAAGCACGTATGTGTACGTAATTTGTATAATTTTTTGTGCGTAAAATGCAGCTGCGCTGCATCATTTTTTCCACTGGAAATGCGCACATACGCGCGCATAAAGATAATTAGCCCGTGCAAACCATCTGCACAGGTAGTTGAAAATGAAAAAGGCGCTTTTGATAGTTGACAGAGGGAGCAGGGAGCCGGACGTAAGGCAGGAGCTGCAAGAGATCTGCTCGATTGCAAAGCGCCGCGCAGGATATGACTATGCAGACTATTGCTTCCTTGAAGTGCTTCCGCCGTTTATCGGAGAAGGCATAAGCAAGTGCGTGGCAAGCGGGGCCGGCTTTGTCACGGTGATGCCATATTTCCTGTACCCAGGCATGAAGCTGAAAGACACTGTGAAGCAGAGCGCCAAGATAGGAAAGGACAGGAAACTGCAGATGGCTATCACAAAGCCCCTTTCCTACCACCCGATGATGGCGCAGCTGATAGTCGACAGGATAAGCGAGCTCAAAAAAGACAGGGGGATCACATATCCTGACAAAGAGTGCGATGTTGTGCTTATTGGGCATGGCAGCAGCGACAAGAATGCCCGCGACGCTTTCATTCATGCTGCAAACATGATAAGGCCACACTATCGCAGCGTCCACTTTTGCTTTCTAGAACTAGACCATCCAAACATCGAAGAAGGGATCGGGCAGGCGATTGCCGGGAACCCAAAAGTGATATTGATGATGCCATACTTTTTGCACAGAGGAGCACACATCAAGACAGACGTGGTCAAGGACGTAAACGCTGCGCTTGACAAGCATGGCTTTACAAGTGCGTTCATGGCCCGGCATCTGGGCGTCGACGAAAAGCTGGTTGACCTCGTGATCGAGAGGGCAAGAGAGGTGGAGAAAAGGTTTGGCGTCTGATCATCACCACAGCGGCACTGCAGCAGGCAGAGCAATGTCCAACAGGGCGTTTGACATTGAGAAAAAGAGCTTTGAAATAATCGACTCTGAAATCGGGAGCCACGATTATAACGAGTTGCAATGGGCCATCGTCAGGCGGGTCATACATGCGACCGCCGACTTTGACTTTGCAGGCAAGGGCAAAATTCTCTTTCATGAAAGGGCGATCGAATCCGCTTTTGACGCGATCAGAAACAGGTGCACCATTGTAACCGATGTTGACATGGTGCTTGCCGCTATGAACAAGAAATCGCTTACCGACCTTGGCCTTAGGACAGCGTGCTACATATCTGACAGTGGAATAGCAGAGGAGGCTCGCAGGTCCGGCAGGACAAGGTCCGAGGTTGCCATGCGCCACGCGGCAAAAGACATGGACGGAGGCATTGTGGTAATAGGCAACGCCCCAACCGCGCTTTACGAGGTCATCAGTATGGTAAGGGAAGGCGTCACAAAGCCCGCACTCGTGGTTGGGATACCAGTTGGCTTTGTCTCTGCGCCAGAATCAAAGGAAGAGCTGGCCAAGATGGATGATGTGCCTTTCATTACAAACGTGGGCAGGAAGGGCGGCAGCCCGGCGGCGTCTTCAATAATAAACGCAATGCTGCTGTTGTACCAGAGCAAACAACAATAGTAGTAGTCATCATCTGCGTGAATATCTAGCGCACGCCTGCATCAACCTGTCAGGTAGCTTTGTGTCTGCAAAGTGCAGGTGCATGTATGCTGCAAGGCCGCTTCCATTTACGACAAGACCGTCCTTGTCTCCCGTTATGCCTTTGCCTTTTTTCATCGAATACGCAAACTTGGAATCGCGCGCAACATTTTCAATAGAAGAATAGTGGAATTCATGTCCTCGCAGGCGCGTCCTGCCAAAAATGGGCCCATCACATACCGCCTCCGTATAGTTCAGGGTGAGCCTGCTCGTCATGAGCGTGTCGGCGTCTACCAGACCTGCCATTTTCCTCGCCTTTTTCTCGCCTTTGTAGCCTCTTATCGACCGGGTGAGGTACATCAGTCCACCGCATTCGCCATAGATCGGCATGCCATCCAACACCGCTTTTCGGATGGATTTTATCATCGATTGGTTCCTTTCCAGCCTGTCTGCAAGCACCTCTGGGAACCCGCCGCCAAGCATTATGCCATGAATGTATTCAGGCAATCTTGCCTCCTGCACGGGGCTAAAGAACACTAATTCTGCTCCACTCCTTCTCAGCGCGTCAAGGTTGTCTGCATAGTAGAAGTTGAACGACTCGTCTAGAGCAACTGCGATCCTTGATTTTGTATCAAGTCGAGTACGTACAGGAGCATCTGAAAGTAGGCTTGTGCCGCAAAGCTTCAGTATCTTGTCGATGTCGATCTGGTCTGCAACATATTTTGCCGCGGCGACTATTGCCTTCCTCTTTACCTCATGCAGCTCTGGCGCAGGGACGAGGCCCAGATGGCGCTCTTCCATCCTGATCTCGCTGTTGCGCCGGACAATGCCTACTACCGGCACCTTGATCTTGCCGGCCAGCGCGTCGGTGATGTAGCCAGCGTGCCTTTCGCCTGCGACATTATTCAGGATTATCCCTGCTATCCTGAGATTCTTGTCAAATTGCAAAAAGCCAAGAATGATAGCTGCTATTGATCGTGCGCTCTTGGCAGCATCTACTACCAGCACTACGGGCGCGTCTAGAATCTTGGCCACGTGGGCAGTGCTGGCAAAATCGTCCTTGCCAGACATGCCATCAAACAGCCCCATGACTCCTTCGATCACCGCGACATCTGCGCCTTGGCAGGCGCCAACAAAGCAATCAAGCACGCCTTGCTTGCCCATCATCCAGACGTCAAGGTTGCGTGACTGCCTCTTTGTTACAAAAGTGTGGTATGAGGGGTCGATAAAGTCGGGCCCGACCTTGAACGGCTGAACCTTCAGGCCCCCCTTCCTGCGGAGCGCATGCATGACAGCCACAGCAACGGTGGTCTTGCCCACTCCGCTTGTGACCCCTGCAATGACGATTCTTGGGATCTGCACTAGAACAGAGTTGGATTAGTTTTAATTTTAACTTTTTATTTAGATTGATTTTTATCTTCACGACGATTAACGTGTATAACAGATGTCAGAAAGGGGCCTTGTCATAGTATACACCGGCAAGGGCAAAGGCAAAACTACAGCCGCCCTTGGAATAGTGCTTCGGGCGGTTGGGCACGGCTACAAGGTCTGCATGATCCAGTTCATCAAGGGAGAATGGTACTATGGCGAACTAGCAAGCTCAAAAAGACTCGAGCCAGAATTTGAGTTGATAGCAGCCGGCAAAGGGTTCGTAGGAATAATAGACGACGACCACCCGATCGGGGATCACCAAAACGCCGCAAAACAGGCAGTCTCGCTGGCAAAAGAGAAGCTTGCATCAGGTGCATACGACATCATGATACTGGACGAAATAAACTATGCAGCAAAACTTAACCTGATTTCAGAACAGGACATACTGGACATAATTGCTGCAAAGCCAGAAAAGACCAGCCTTGTGCTCACCGGCAACTATGCGCCCGATCCTGTGATTGCGACAGCAGACCTTGTAACAGAGATGAAGGAGATCAAGCATCCCTACCAAAAGGGGATAAAGGCGAAAAAGGGCATCGACTTTTAGCGCTTGTTTGCCATATTGGTACATGGCAAGGAAGAAAAAAGCTGTCAAAAAGCGCACGACAAGGAAAAGCAAGGGCGCCGCCAAGAGAAAGAAAAGGCCCAGGAAAAAGCCGGCAGCAGTCACGATCCGGCGATCAAGCGGTAGAAAGGAAAAGTTTGACCTTGACCGGATGGCTGCAACTACCAGCAGATCGGGGGTGCCGTTTTTGATAGCCAGAGACATTGCCAAGAATGTCTCAAAGCAGATCAAATCCGAAGCAAAAGAAAAAAGCAAAAAGACCGTGACTGCTGGCAGGGTAAGAAACATGATCGCGGAGGAGCTGCGCGGCCGGAACCAGCAGGCTGCCGTATCATCATACATTGGTGAAATGCCAGAAAACACACAACACGACAAGGCCAATGTAGACCAGTATGAATCACCCATTGGAAGTGCTGATACTGATCAGCATAATGCGTACAGGGCAAACAGGGACAGTGTAATGCACGACCGGAGCAAGCGATTTGCATCGTCTGCCTGAGCATGGAGCAACCTTAAAGTATGCCATTTGCACCGTGTATCGTAATAATCAGCAAATGACTGCCACCGATGAGGTTCAGAGGCTTCCTGAGGAGGGAGAAATTGTGATTGCTACTGTCAAGGAAGTCACCGGCCACGGCGCATATGTCACGCTTGACGAATACAACAACATGACAGGCTTTCTCCACATCTCAGAGATTGCAACCGGCTGGATAAGAAACGTCGAGCGATACGTCAGGCCAAAACAAAAGGCAGTCCTCAAGGTCATCAGGGTCAACAAGGCAAGAGGAGAAGTTGACACCTCTCTCAAGCAGGTCTCAGGAGAAGAGCGCAAGTCCAAGCTGATCGAAGTAAAAAAGAACGAAAAGGCGACCGCGTTCATGGACTTTATCAAGTCAAAGCTGAAGCTTACTGATCAGCAGGTCGCAGAGATAGAGGAAAAGATTCTGCAAAAGTATGATTATGTTTACGACGCTTTTGAGGCGGTGGCAAGGAAGGGGCCGGAAGCCATCCAGAACATCGACCTTGCGCCGGAAATAAAGCAGGCGATAGAAGAAGAAAGCAACAAGATCCAGATCCCGCAAGTCGAGGTAAGGGGCATAATGGAGATATCATCAAAAAAGCCGGACGGCATTGAAATTATCAAGAACACTCTTGCCGGCATCGAAAGCAGCAAGGGAGGCGCGACCACCACTGTGACCTATGTAGGCGCACCAAGGTACAGGATAGTGGTGACTGCGGAGAATTTCAAGGTAGCCGAGAAATCGATGAACAATGCTGTGGAAAAGATACGGTCCGCAATCGAAAAGCAGCACGGATCTTTTAATTTTACTCGCGAAGAGTCGAAAAAGTCGCACCAGTCAGGTTAAGTCATATGAAGCACCTAATACGCAAGTGCCCCTCATGCAATACTTACACGCTCAAGCACGAATGCCCAAAATGCAAAACTCCAACCACGGACCCGCATCCACCAAAGTATTCTCCTGACGACAAGTATGTCCGCTACAGGATAGCGGACAGGTATTCGGAATCCTGACAAGAATTATAAGTAAACTTGCAGGCATTGAAAGCAGAAGAAGATGCGTTTTGCAATAGCGGGTGCAGGCGTGGCAGGGAGCTACCTTGGCAAGATGCTACAGCAGCGCGGCCATGACGTCGAGATCTTTGAGGCATCAAAGAAGGAGCATCACTGGCCCGTCTGCGCGTGGGGCGCATCAAGACACATGCTTGAAAAGTTTTCAGATCAGGCAGGTCTTGATTTTGCCAATTACATTTTCCATGTCGGCCAGCGGCTCAGGATGGAGCTTCCAAACGACAATGAAGAATATCTGGACCTGAAGGGCCTTGTGACCTATGACAAGCACAGATGGGAAAACGACCTGCTAAAGGACGTAAAGGTGACATATGGCGTCAAGGTCACACGCGAGACATTTCCATTTGACAAGTACGACTGTGTAATAGACTGCACAGGCCTCCACCGGACCCTGCTTCCAAAATCCGAGCAGGACTTTTTGATACCGGCGTACGAATACCTGCTTGAAAATGTGCATGGCATAGACGAGTTTTACGTCATAGGCTACAAGGGCGCAAAAGGGTATTTCTGGTATTTTCCGCTTGACGGCGGACGGGGCTACATGGGGGCAGGAGACGTTCAGAAAAAATACTATGGAGTGGACGAATTTTTCAAGGAGCACCCGGAAGCAAAGGTCGTAAAAAAGATAGGCAGGCCGATCAGGCTGGCCCCGCCAAAGCGCATGGAGCCGTTTTACGACGGCGACAGCAACATAATTGGAGTGGGCGAATCGATAGGCTGCGTTTTTCCGATGCTGGGCGAGGGCATAATTCCATCGCTTATCTGCTGCGACATATTTCTGGACGTGCTTGGCAGGAGTAACAACAATAACGGCAAGTTCGACTTCAAGGAATATCGCAAACGGGTGCTTGATAGGTTCGACTATTACGACGATGTCTACAGGATAGTTAGGCTCAAGATGGACGGCAAGCTGAGCACGATAAAGCACGTAAATCTCATGATGAGCATGTACCGTCACATGAAGAAGGAAGAAAAGCGCTTTGGCTTTGAGGTCAGCCTAGACAAGATGACGCGACTGGTAAACGCTTTATAGCAAGCAAACAGCAAAGAAATCGATTTGAAGAAGAAAAGCCCTAGCGAATCAAAGACAGAGATGACGTTGATGATGCTTCCGTCAGATGCCAACCCAAAAGGGAATGTCTTTGGCGGTGTGATACTAAAGTATGTTGACCTTGTCGCAGGGATTGTGTCAAAGAGACATGCGAGAAACACAAACTGCGTCACTGCCAGCATTGACAGGATGACATTTCTAAAGCCCGTGTACATTGGCAACGCGCTGATCCTGTCTGCCCGGCTCAACTACGTCCACAGGTCGTCGATGGAAGTAGAAGTGACGATCGAGGCAGAGAACCTTGATGACGGGACAAGGGTCCGCACGGGGACTGCATTTGTAACCACTGTTGCGCTTGACAAAAATGGCAAGCCGACAGAGGTGCCTCAGCTCGTACTCAAGACGGCTGACGATAGAAAGCGCTTCAAAGAAGGATATGCCAGAATGCAATCGCGCCTGAAAGAAGCCGGCAAGATTTAAGAGAGACACTGACGCTAGCTAAATTTTCGTGATCGTATAAATCAGTTGTAGTCATTCTTGATCAGATGCAAGGCGATGAGCTCGACAAGGAAGGGTACTGGTCCAACGAGCTGGACTCGCTTGGAATCAACGTAAAGAGGAAGAATGAGCTGAACGACAGAAAGGAAATGAGGGACCTTGTAGAAAATGTAAAGCAGGTCATGCTCCAAGAATACAGGAACGCCTATACTGGCTGACTGATTGTTATTACTCGTATTCTTCCAGCTCTTCGTCATCACCGAGATCACTTGTTGTTAGTGTATCTGGCTCTATTACGGTTTGTCTCATTAGTGTACTGCCAGTAGCAAAGTTGGCATTAAGTGTCTGCAATTCAGCAAGGATCTGTCTCAACAGTTCTAACTGCTCTTCCTGAGCGCTTGGTTTTTTTGCTCTTTTCTTTTTGGCGGGCAATAACCAAGAAAAACATTGTTGCCTTTTAAATCTGATTATGGATACAACCTCCTCCACTTTCAAGGTACAAGCTTTTTGCTAGCGAAAGGAGAGCCGTTAGGGTCTTGTCAATAATAAAATTTTCTTCATTTCTGGCACATAGGTATCACCATGGCTACCTTCTGCTGACCCATGTAAATTAATAATATTGATTGATTTTACTTACCAATTCGAGATCATTCTACTAGTGTAATATAATGATATCAAGTGTATCTTTTTTCAAGATTCATGTACTTGTCAAGGTCTACAAAGCGGTTGAAATCTTTGAATGTGACCATCATCTTGCGTGTCTCTTTTGTCGCGCCAGTCTTTTTCAGCTCTGTTAGCACCTCTCTCATGGCGTACGTGGCGCTGTAAAGTGCCGACAGCGGAAACACGGCTATCCTGTAGCCAAGCTTTAGCAGCTCTTGGGCAGGCAAGGTCGGCGTGACCCCATCTTCTATCATGTTTGCCACCAGCGGCGCATCTATTTCATCAGCTACTCTTTTCAGCTCTTCGACAGATCTTGGAGCTTCTACAAATATGACGTCGGCCCCAGCCTTTTTGTAAGCCTTGCCGCGCTCTATCGCTTCATCAAGGCTTATCGGCGCGCGGGCGTCGGTCCTTGCGACTATGATAAAGTCTTTGCTCTTGCGCGCTTCAACTGCCGCCTTGAGCTTGGGTAGGTACTCGTCCTTTGGTATGACGTCCTTGCCTATCATGTGGCCGCATCTTTTGGGCCATATCTGGTCTTCAAGGAATATGCCGGCAGCACCCAGGCTTTCAAGGTCCTGCACAAGCCGCCAGACGTTGAGCGGGTTGCCATATCCCGTGTCGGCGTCGACCAGAACGGGGACGCTGACTGCGCGAATTATCCTCCTTGCATTGTCGACGGTCTCGCCGGCGTTGAGGAACCCAAAGTCTGGCATCCCAAGCAGCGCGGCTGATGATCCGTACCCAGTCTGGAACATTGCATCAAAGCCCACCTGCTCTGCTATTCTGGCGCTCAACGCGTCAAAGACACCGGGAAGGATGATTATCCTGTTTTTATCTTCAAGCTGCTCTTTCAGCGACAACAGTCTTGCTTTCTTGGCCATCAGTGGGGAGAACAGGCAAGAACGTTATATTATTAGCTTTCCACCGGCCATTCGCCTGGCGTTATCAATTCGACAAGGTTGCCGGCGGGGTCGCGGAAGTAAAGTGATCTGCTGCCACCCCCACTGCCACTGCCATTCCAATCAACCTCTTTTTCTATTGCGATCCTGTTCTTTGCCAGCAATTCCTTCCAGCGCAAATAATCGTGTTCTTCTATTTCCATGGCAAAGTGGATGCTTGCCGGCGGGGTCTGCGCGCCGTGTGTTGGTAGCCTGTAGTTGTCGATGCTGGTCTTGGCAGGGTTGAATATCAAAAGCATGCTCTTGCCGGCCCGCAGGAAAACAAGCTTGTTCTTTTCTTCCTGCACAAGAGGAAGATCTAGGATCTCGACATAGAACTTTTTCATACTGTCAAGGTCGGAAGAATAGATGCACGTCTCGACAACTTTGTTTATTTTCATGATTATTGTTGCTGCTGTTGATTTTGCTCTATGGGCTTTGCTTCATAGTTACCATCGGGGTATTTGACTACGAATAGCTGGCATCTCCTGCATTTGTATTCTTTTACGGGTGGGTCGTGCAGGACTGATCCGTTCAACCACACCATGATTGCGCCGCAGGAAGGGCAGTTCATCATATGTGGTGGTAGGTTGATAAAATACAGTTAATATATCTTTATTATTATCAGCGCCCAATCTGCCTCTTGGGCCGGTACTCTCTCATTTCTGTGCCGCAGTAGATGCAGCGGTATACTTCTAACTGCGCCCCGGATACCCTATCCGTGCGCGGGTAAAACACAAGCTCGCGGCTACAGTAGGTGCACTTCATCGCCAACAATTCCACCCCGTCCAGTATAAAAATTCCGCCTTGCTAAAAATTACATCAAGCCGCATCAGCAGCCTCCCTTGCCCTGTCTATGCCTTCCCGAATAAGCCGGAATGCCTGCTGCGCCATTTCATTTGGGATGTCCTCTAGCACCAGATCATTGGCATCCATCTTCAGGTTCAGCATTATGGTAGACCTAAGGGGGCCTTTGTCAAGGACAATGTTTGTAATGTCGCCATAGCTGTAGTCGACGTAGCTCTTTTTTATCCTTAACATCGAGGGCCGCCGGAGTATTATGCGCTTGTTGGTAATGGTGGCAGACTCGATATTTATCGATGGTCTGTATTTCCTCTGCTTTATGTTGAATAACACCTTCTCATCCTCATCAAGAAGCGGCAGGATGTCGTCTGGTACTTCCACACAATATCATGCAGCTGCAGTTTAAAATCTGTAGCATGCCAGAGTACCGGAAGAAAATACTCGTAAGGATATGACTTTTTAGTCCGTCTGGCGTGAACTGTCGCGTATTGATCTCTGATAGCGAAGGCGCCGAGCTTGTCAGGCTGGCCAGAAAGGCCGTCGAAACATACCTGCGCGAATCAGTAATAATCCAGCCTGAGCAGGATGCAGGGAGGGCCGCCGGAGTATTTGTCACGCTCAACTACCTGACAAGGAACAAGGAAGAGCACCTGCGCGGCTGCATAGGCTTTCCACTGCCGGAAAAAGAACTTTACCAGTCTGTGGTGGAGGCGGCCATCGCTGCTGCGACAGAAGATCCTCGCTTTCCGCCGGTAGACAAACAGGAGCTGGACAGCATAATCTTTGAAGTGAGCGTCCTGACCCCGCCTGAGGAGATCAGGACCAAATCTGCAGCTGATTATAGAAAAGAGATCAAGATCGGAAGGGACGGGCTCGTCCTGCGCTGGCGCTACGGCTCAGGGCTCTTGCTGCCGCAGGTGCCGGTGGAACTAAAGTGGAATGTAGACCAATACCTTGCCAACATATGCTACAAGGCCGGGGCGCCGGCTGACGCATGGCTGGACCCTGCATCTAAATTGTACAGGTTTCAGGCCATAGTGTTCAAGGAGGTAGAGCCAAGGGGCAAGGTTACAAGACTTGAGCTATGACAATATTATATAATCAAACTTAGTAGTCCCATTCGTGGGCGTAGCCTATTTTGCTCCATACGGGGTGGGCCTTGGACATGCTAGCCGTCTGGTCATGGTGGCGGACCAGCTCCGGGAGGGCGGATCAGAAGTCCAGTTCTCGTCATACGGCGAGGCTGCAAGTTACGTTTCATTGAGAGGCTACAAATGCGTCACTGTTGCGGCAGTCGAGTTCGCATGGAGCATGGAAGGGGGCTTTTCTGTGAAGAACAGCTTAGCCAACATACCGCTCTGGTTTGCCAACTTTTCAAAGCAGGTAAACCAAGAAACTCGCAACATGACTGCGTGCAACCCCGACATCGTGGTGTCTGACTCGCGCCTGTCGCCGCTTGTGGCCGCCAGGCTGCTAAAGATACCTTCGATAGTTGTTCTGAACCAAGTCAAGCTCTTGCTGTCACCGCGCCTACGGGAGCTTGCAGTTTCGCGCCTGTTTGAAAACATGGTTGGCGAGTTCCTCGGCTCGATGTGGACAATGGCAGACCGCATATTGGTGCCGGATCTCCCTCCGCCATATACTATAGCGGCGCATAACATATGGGAGGTAGGCTCGGCGGCTCAAAAGCTTGAATACATCGGGTTTGCCTCGCCAAAGCCGCATGTAAGCAAAGAGCAGGTAGACAAGGTGGCCGACAGTCTTGGGCTTGACCGGTCACGGCCGGTGGTGTTCATACACGTGAGCGGCCCGGCGCAGACCCGCCCGGCGCTCATCAGGGTTGCACTTGAGGCGGTCAAGAAGCTCGATCCCAAGATCCAGTTCGTGATCTCTGAAGGAAACCCAAAGGGTGAGAGCGAGCCCCGGCGAATTGGCGAGTCGGGCTGGTACTACGGCTGGTGCCCGGTCCGTGACGAGATATTTGCTCTGAGCGATCTTTTGGTGCTCAGGGGTGGGCACGTGGCGCTGTCGCAGGCGATTCAGTTTGGCAAGCCTGTAGTGACTGTCCCAATTGAGAACCACGGGGAGCAGCTTGGCAATTCGGCCAAGGTGGCTGAGTTGGGGATGGGCGTGATGCTGCATCCAAAGGGGCTAAAGCCAGAACAGCTTGCAGACGCAATCTCGCAAGTACTTGGCAATGCTCAATACAGAAACAAGGCTGCCGAGCTCCAGAGTCTGACTGAAAACCTGAACGGGATTGACAACGTGGCGCAGATCGTCAGGTCATATCTTTGACGCAAATGTATGCCGACTTTTTGCCCACGATAGCCAGAATCACCCTGTCAGCTTCCTGCTCGCTCTTTGCCGGCAGGGCGTTTATTTCTGCCAGCTTGCCAACAAGCGCGCCGGTAGAAGCAAATTCGATGTCCCTGTCTACATAGTCGGCCTTGGCCGCCTGCTGTATCACTTTGACGTAAAACTTTTCATCAGGCAAAATTGTTTCGCTCCCCGCCTGAACAATTGCATTTGTGATGCTTGAAAACCGACTTGGTACTTTTCTTGCTATTGTGGTGATATCAGCTCCAGCAAGGTTGGCCAGCCTTGATGCAAGCTTGGTAGGGTCGCGTCCTTCGCAGATGATGCATCCGCCTTCGTTAGAAATCCTGATGTCCAGCCCCCTTATGGAGCGGGCAAGTGCCCGTCTGCTTGTAGAAGCGGAAGGAGGGAATATGAGGACTACTACGTTCAACTGATCCTTGATGCAAAAGGCGGGTAATTATGTTGTTGTTAGATATAATAAAAGAAAATAAGATAAAATGGGCGCGTAGCCCGAGGGTTTTTACCAGTGGTGCTTTTCGTCCGGAATCAGGCCGATCTGCTCGCGTTCAAAGTACCTTTCCAGCTCTTGTGCCCACTTTTCTTTTGCAGAGCCACCGCCGAGACCTTTTCTCCTCAGCCAGAAGGCGATGACGCCTAGCAGGAAGACTGCGAACAGCATGGTTCCGAATATGTAGACCATGACGTCGTAGAAGAGTGGGTCGTACGCTGGACCTATCTGCCCAATTAGACTATCGAAGACCATTATCCTTATGCAAAAGGATCCAAAGATATATACATTTTGGTTGCAGAGAGTTTAAAGAACGATTATCATCCTGTCTTATTGAAGCTGGATTTAAAATAAAACAAAAAGTAAAGAGGGAGGGTTAGGTTGAGACTGGCTTTGCGCCTCTGCCCTTAAAGAAGAACGCTGCAGCAACTCCACCAAAGATTGCACCGAGAACGCCAATGAAGACTGCCATCTGGCCTGTCTCAGTTGAGAGCATTGGTGTTCCAGATCCGGTGGATGGGTTCTCTTGTGCCGCTATCAGTCTTCTCTTTGCCAGAAGAGTCGTGTCGTTGCACTCGTTCCTGTCGATTCCCAGCTGTTCGCATTCTTTCAGTTGTTCTGGAGAAGCTGTTCCTCCGCCTCCGCCATACAAGCCCTGAGCGTATGCGGTCTGGAGCACAATTACAGGGGTGGCAAAAACCGCTACAGCAGCTAGAGCCATCATGATGATTGGCTTGTTCATATTACCTAACCTCTTCGAATTCTGCTATTTAACTTTTTATGGAATAGACTTTACACTTTTTTGGCGAACCTCAAACGCCAGTCATGCAAGCAAGTAAACATATAAGACGTGCGTGCAGTGTGGTAAGGATATATGGCGCGAATTCATGTTCACACTCATGGCAAGTCTCACTCTACCCGTCCTACCTCAAAGAGTTCACCATCATGGCTGAACCAGAGCAGGGATCAGGTTTCATCACTTGTTGTCAAGCTTTCAAAGGATGGTCTGAGCCCAAGCGAGATAGGCTTAAAGCTTAGAGACGAGCACAGGATCCCTCTTGTCAAGCCGGTTCTGGGCAAGAGCTTAACCGAGGTTCTGGCTGAAAACAACATCAAGCCAGACATGCCAGAGGATCTAGACAAGCTAGTGAAAAAGGCACTTGGCCTTCAAAAACACCTCAAGGTTCACAACAGCGACCACCGGAACGTTCGTTCGCTCGAGTTGGTAGAGGCCAAGATCCATCGGCTTTCCAAGTATTACAAGAGCATTGGCAAGCTTCCAAAGAACTGGAAATACGCCGCGGTTATTGCTCAGCTAGAGTAAGGTTCCTTTAGATGAGCGACAGCGCCAAGCTTATTGAAGCTCTAAAACCATTTTGCGAAAAACTGAGATCAGTAGTGGAGAATGGCAACGAGATTGCAGTCATTACACACCTTGACGCCGACGGCATAACGTCTGGCAGCATAGTTGCAAGCGCGCTCAGGCGCATGGGGGCGCGCTATTCTGTCCGGACCATTTCTGACATGAACCCTTCAGTCATTGAAAGGATGAAAGCTGACAATCGAGATTTTTACGTCATAACTGACCTTGGCGGAGGCTGGGCGTCGCACTTGAGAAAGAGCCTTGGCGACAAATGGGTCATAATTGACCACCACCAAATACCAGAAGAAGAAATACTGACCGATGACGACGGCCAGATATTGAACGCGTGGAAATTTGGAATCGACGGTGGCAGGCATGTGCCAGCGGGCGGCATGGCCTACATGGTTGCAAGCACGCTTGATAGGAAGAATCGCGACCTGTCGTACATTGCAGTCGTTTCCGCTGTCGCCGACAGGCAGGACCAAGGCGACAAAAAGTCGTTTATCGGCCTGAATACTGAAATACTGAAAACCGCCCAGTCGCTTGGCCTTGTGAGCGTAGATCTGGACATCATGCTGACAGGGCGGGAGACACGGCCGCTTCACGAGGCTCTTGCATACACCTCTTGTCCATACATCGACGGGCTCACATGGAACAGGGAAGCCTGCTACACACTGCTCAAGAACGCAGGGATAAGGCTCAAGGACAACGGCCGGTGGCGCGTGCTGGCCGAGTTTTCGCAGGAGGAAAAGAGTGCAGTTCTTGACGCAATAGCCAGGTTTGTCGCCACTTCAAACAAGACCTCAACGAGCGTGCTTGATGACCTAATCGGCTACGTCTACACGCTTGCGGGCGAGGACAAGAGGAGCCAGCTCAGGGACGCAAGAGAGTTCTCCACAATGCTCAATGCATGCGGCAGAATCGGTAAGGCAGGCGTAGGCATTGCAATATGCATGGGAGACAGGAATGCCATGCTGAGTGCGGGGGAGGAAATAGTAGGAGAATACAGGACGACGCTTCGTAACTACATTTCTACCATTTTCAGCGAAAAGTGGAGGCTTGTTGACGATGGCAAGAATGCCTTTGTAAATGGCGACGGGCTCTTGGCTGAGGATATGCTGGGAGCGGTGTCGTCACTACTCAGTGGTTCGCCTTCGCTTAGCGGCAGGCTGCTCTTTGTTCGCACTCTTACAAAAGATGGCACTTATCGATTTTCTTCCCGCAAATGCCTTGGCTGTGATTCCAAGGCCAACCTTGGCCTGATAATGCGGCATCATGCCGAAGCATTCAAGGGTGCAGGTGGCGGGCACTCGGCTGCGGCAGGCTGCCGGATACCCTCTACTGCTCTTGAAGATTTCCTTGCCAGCTTGAGGGCGGCTACAAGTGACCCGAAATTTGCAACGGCAACTTGATGTTACAGTGTCGGTGGATGTCCCGTTTTCAAGCAGCGCAGAAGCCAAAGCTGTGGTGAAGGCATTAATACCAGACAATGTTAACTTTCCAAAGGGGTTGTCGATGAGAATATTTTCAAAGGGTGCTACTCTTGCAATCCAGCTGACAGGCAAGAACGTCCCGGCCGCAACGGTCCTCAGCACCCTTGACGAAGTGCTGGAGCACATTTCAATATCAAAGAAAGTGATGGCTGATTAATATGCTCGATCCGAAACTTTTGAAGGAAAATCCACAGGCAGTAAAAGACATGCTAAACAGGCGCAACATGGCCAATTTCCCGCTTGACGAGCTTGTAACTATTGATAGGCGCCGGCGCGAGCTGATCGTTGAAACGCAGGAGCTGCGGCAGAAAAAGAACGTGCTTGCAGAAGCCATCGCGCGCAAGAAAAAGGCCAAGCAGGATGCTTCCTCGGAGCTTGCTCAGATGAAAGAAGTCAGCAGCTACCTCGGAGATAGCGAAGAGGAGCTGGTGAAAACAGAGGGCAGGTTCAAAGAGCTGATGATGGTCGTGCCCAATATGCTTCACGAGTCCGTGCCAACGGGCAAGGACGAAAAGGACAATGTGGTGGTGCGGCAGAACGGCAGCGCAAAAAAGATGAATTTCGCACCAAAGGATCATGTCGATATTGCAGCCGCGCTTGACCTTGTAGATGTAGAGCGCGCTGCCAAGGTATCCGGCGCGCGCTTTTACTATTTGAAAAACGAGCTTGTAAAAATGAATCAGGCGCTTGTGAACTTTGCCCTTGATTTTCTGTCAGAGCACAGCTACATTCTAGTCCAGCCTCCTTACATGATAAGAAGGGAGTCGATGTCAGGCGCAGTGATACTTGGCGACTTTCAGGATGTCATTTACAAGGTAGAAGGCGAAGACCTCTACATGATAGGCACGTCAGAGCACGCAATCGCAAGCATGCACATGGACGAGATTCTTGACGGCAAAAAGCTGCCGATAAGGTACGCCGGCTACAGCCCATGCTTCCGCAAAGAAGCAGGCGCGCACGGAAAGGACATGAAAGGCATCTTTCGGGTGCACCAGTTTGAAAAGGTGGAGCAGTTTGTCTACTGCAGGCCGGAAGACTCGTGGAAAGAACATGAAAGGATGCTCGCGCTTTCTGAAGAATTCTATAACAGGCTTGGCATCCCAAACCGGGTGATGCTCCTGTGCTCTGGCGACACCGGCAAGATATCTGCCAAGACATATGACATCGAGGCGTGGATGGCCGGCCAGAATGCCTATCGCGAGATCGTTTCCTGCTCAAACTGTGTGGACTATCAGGCGCGGAGGCTAGGCATTCGCTTCAGGGATAGGACGAATGAGGAGACGCGCCTTGTGCATACTCTCAATAGCACGCTTGTTGCCACCGAGCGCACGATGGTGGCAATACTTGAAAACTACCAGACCTCCAATGGCACTGTCGAAGTGCCAGACGCGCTGCAAAAGTACATGGGCGGCATAAAGGAGATCAAGCCCCGCAATTGACGCATCGTATATATTATATATTTTAGTCAGAAAAGGAGAGAGAAGTTTAATGGTTAAAGGAGCAAAGAAAGGTGGCAGGGTCCGCGACAAATGGCGAGACAAGCAATGGGTAGTTGTAAACAAGCCCTACGGCTTTGAGCCGCAAGTGCCAGTAAACTATGTTCCAATTACAGACGTTGAGCATGCCAAAGGGCGCACTATTGAAAACACGCTGCACGATATGATGAAAGGTAACCCAGACCAGAGCATGGACCAGCACCAGATCAAGGTCTTTATCCAGATAGACAAGATTAACGACGGCATTGCAAGCACGATCTTTAAGGGCCACGAATATGCCAAAGAGTTCCTCAGGAGCCTGATTCGCAGAGGAAGCTCTATGATCATGTTCACTCATGATTATACCACCATGGACGGCCACACTTTCAGGGTCGCCGTGGTTGCGTTTACCCAGAGGAGGGTCAACTCGTCCAAAAAGCACGAGATCAGAATGGTGGCTCACAAGATCCTGTCTGAAAGGATCCCACAGCTGACGGTTGACCGGTTCGTCCAAGAAGTCACGGGAAGCAAGAGGGGGGACATTCCAAGGGAGACCAACAGCAAGCTAGGTGCTGAAATACTGAACGAAGCGAAAAAGATAACCGTGATTCGGCACATTGGGATCAAAAAGACAAAGCTGATCTCTACGCCAGAGTCAAGGGCGATCGAAGAAGCCAAGCCTGTCGAAGCCGCCCCGCCGGCCCAATAACATAGCTTTTTAGCCGGTATTTCTCCATATTTTTTCAAATGCCTGAAGAGGACCTGAAATTTTCTACAGCAGAGGTGAACTTGGTCCTGCATGCCACGGAGGACGGCAACAAGGTGCTCCAGTCCATACATGATGTCCTCTCTGTGCCTTTAGAGCGCTTTTCCGTTTCGCCTTCAGAAGGGCACTACAAGAACAAGATCCTATTGCTCAAGGCCATACTTTCAAGCCAAGAAGCAGGCGAGCTCGCTCGCCGCATCATGTCGCTTTTGAATAGCTCCGATAGGGAGCACCTGTCAAGTTCGCTACCAGAATATTCAGACGAAAAGGGGAACCTCTACCTCAGGCTTGACAAACAGAGAATAGTTCAGGGCAAGGTTTCGCTGTCAGAGGCAGACGCAATAAGGATAAGATTCCGGCCTGTCAAGAGATATCGACCTTCGGGCAATCTTGAGAGCTACAGGGGGCTTTTGTCTTCAACCGAATAGATCTTTGCGTCAGCGGCGACTTTGACATTGCGGCAACAGCAAAAGCGCTTTCAATAAGCAAAGTGGCGTCACCACCATTTGTTGACGGTAAGGTACGCGAAGGCATCATTTACAGGCTGAAAAAGGCGCCGGAATCTCCAGTAAAATATCCATACCTGATAGTTTCAGACAATCTAGATGCGCCTGCAGCCGATGTTCTTATGATAAGCGACATCTGCAACATCTACAGAGCCAAAGAAAAATTGAAAAAGAAAGTAAAAAAAGGAACCGGCCTTGAAGTGGCAGTCGCGCCAGCAAGAAAAATGGACGCCGCAGGCGTCGGTAGGTGGTTTGAAGGTATTAGAGAGCTGTACCTCTTCTGCCAGTCATCCCGGTGCCAGTTTATCCTCTCAAGCGGCGCGGCATCGATGCATGAAATGGTTTCCGGCCCATGCTTGGACGCTGTACTGAAGAATTGCGACATCGACCCACAAAGGCACTGGCACGAAATGAACAGCTGGCTTGAGGCAAAACTATCAAGGAGGGTGTCTGTCTAGTGGTGCTTAACAGGCGGGCCAAACGGCGCTATCTGTCAATTATGCATACAGCGCCGGCCAACGAAGCAGTCAACACGATCATAAAGCGCTGCTCTGATCTTTTCGGCTCTGTTGCGACGGAAAATGCCGCAATAAGGCTGATCAAGTCAGAAAATAACAACAATAGCGTAACGATAATCAAGTGCAGGCTGAACCAGCTGGAAAACGTCCTTGTTGCCATTGCCCTGTCAGACCCGCCAGTTGTGACGCTTGACATGTCAGGCAGCATAAAGCAGCTCAAGCGCCGCCTGACCTGAAGTGGTATACCAAGATTTAAGTTGGTTCGCCGCCATAGCATGCATACAGGGGATGAGGTGAGTTCGCTGCTCCAGACTGAGCAAAAGCGATGAAGATCTCGCGACGAACCGACCCAAATTACTACAAGGTTGCATCGGTACAAGCATGTGTATGCGCACATTTGGAATTGCACCATTTTTTGTGCGTAAAATGCAGCAGCTCTGTATCATTTTTCCAGTGGAAATACGTGCAGGGCTAGACATACATAAAACAATTATTAGCATCCACCTCCCATTTTAAATAAAAATGGAGATCATCTACGATTATCCGCTTTATAGGCCGCCCTCGGAGGCCAACTCTATGATATTTCAGGTCACCTTGGGCTGCTCTTTCAACAAGTGCTCATTTTGCAATATGTACCGCACCAAAGAATACTCTGAACGGCCTTGGGATGAAATAAAGGCTGAGATCGATATGGTTGCAAAATTCTATCCTGATACGCGCAGGGTGTTCCTTGCAGACGGCGACGCGCTCAACCTGCCAAAGGACAGGATGATCCAGATCCTGCAGTACCTATATTCAAAATTTCCAGAACTTGAACGTGTATCGTGCTATGCGATGCCCATGAACTTGCTAAAGAAAAAGGACGATGAGCTTGAAGAAATGAGGGCCGCCGGCCTCCACATGCTGTATGTCGGCATTGAAAGCGGAAGCGACATCGTGCTCAAGAAGGTGACAAAGGGCGCGACGTACCGGACAATAGTTCAGGCATGTCAGAAGGCCAAGCGCCACGGTTACATCCTGTCATGCATGGTTATTCTTGGACTTGGCGGCAAGACCTATACCCGGGAGCATATCGCAGACACTGCCCGCATACTGAGCGAAACAGCGCCGGATTATGTGGGCGCGCTGACTCTGCACTTGGAACATGGCATATACAACGAGTTTATGACAAAATTTGGCGAACCTTTCATAGGGCTTGACGATATGGGCGTTCTCGACGAGCTTGAAAGGCTTGTCGCAAATTTCAACCCAAAAACACGGGTGGTATTCCGGGCAAACCATGCGTCAAACGTCTACTCTATTGGAGGCACAATGCCAGACGATAAGGACAAGGTCTTGACGCTTGTCAGGAGTTTAAAGTCCCACCCTGAGATGCTCAAACCCAAGTTTCTCAGACGCTTTTAGCCAGATGCGATCTAGTCTTCTTTGCGCGGCTGCGGTGCCTGCAGGAAAAAAATGTCTTGCTTTTGAGTGACATGGCGGTTAATTTCGCTTATTGTCACCACCTTGATGCCCTGCTCTTGAATCTTGTCCAGCAGCATTTCTAGTTCTTTTATGTAATTATGGTCAACCATGTTCTGGTAATTCAGCATGTCCCTTGCTGCAAAGTCCTGCGGATGCATCGTTACAACTGCAAACCCGTGCTGGTCTAGGCTTTCTCGGATCCCTTCAAAAACCTCTTGATGGCTAAAAGTTATCCAGTGGGTGTCGTCTGCGCTCAGGTCTCCTATCAGGACTGTCTCTGGGAACCGGTAAAGGCTCTGGTTGCTGCTGATGATGTCATAGGGAGGAGGATCGTATGTCATGTTGGCGCTGATGTAGCGCATGCCGTTTTCCTGCACAGCGGCAAAAGTGTCGTTGTTTATGGTATTATAAGGCGCGATAAACACTGTAGGCTTGATCGCTAGCAGGTCAAAGATTTTCTTGTTGGTTTTCTGCACAAGAGATGACTGGCCTTCAAGGCTTAGCTCTGTAAAGTCTTCGTGGTTCCAGCCATGGTTGGCGATTTCAAAAAGGGGATCGCCAGTCCTGTTTTTGATATAGTCGACGATCATGGGGTCGCTGCCAATATGATTGCCAATCACGCCAACAGTCAGACTCAGGCCCCGCCGCTCAAATACACTCATGACCTCGACCTGTACATTGTTAAGGAAATAATCTTGAATGTCATCTAGCCGAAAGGCGGCACAGGTGCAGGTCGGGACCTTGCTGGCATTAGGAGTTGCTTCAAGAGCGACTATAAGCAGTAGCGCCGCGCATCCCACAGCAGCAAAGCCCAAGTTCTTCAAACTTCAGAAGATGCCTCAGAATCATAGTAATTCGTTGTGATTTGCCATTATAGAGTGGAGCTCTACCTCTTGGTACAATTCTTGCAATATGAAAAACAATTTCTTCTACAGCCAAAAGGAGCATCGATAGAATTATTAGCCTGAAAGCGTATTTCGGCTCTAATGTACAGCGGGGAACTGGAAGTTCAGGCCAAGAGAAAGGCTCTGGCGGTTTTGCAGGATGAAATCACAAGAATTTTAAACTCTTCAAGGGATCTGTCAACACTCACAGCCTCGCTTATGAAGGGCGACGACAAAGACATACAGCACTGCCTTGAGCGCATGAGGAACACCGAGGAAGAGGTCGAGAACCTACGCAGAAAGATAACTCGAGAGGTCGCCGAGATTGGGAGCCTTATGGCAAACAGGGAGGACATTTTGAGAACCGCCTACATCATCGACGACATTGCAGGCTACATTAGCGGAGTCGCCTTTAGGCTTGCAAACATGAAGCCGTCTTCGCTGAAGAAGGCATCATTTGACGATGACCTGAAGCAGCTGGTCGGAATGGTCGTTGACACGATTTTCAAGCTGAACGAAATGGGCCGCGCGCTATCCATCAACCCTGCAAACGCGATCGACTTGGCACAGGACGTGCAAAAGCTAGAGCGCCAAGTTGATGCCAAGTACAGGGCTGTGATCATTAAGGCACTGAATGAAATTTCCTCAACCAAGGATCTCCTGCTTCTAAAAGATGCCGTAGAAGGCATTGAGGGCATGGTAGACAAATGCCAAGAAGCGTCCGACTCATTCACAATACTGGCACTGAGCATGTAAATGATCAGCGGCAAGCTGGTTGAAAGCAGGATTGTAATCTGGGACATACCAGATTCAAGGACCCTCTTTGGCAGCGGCTATTACGGCAAGCCGCTTGGCATTCCAAAGCCAAAAGGGACGGATTTTGACGCGCCGCTCGTGCTCGACCTGATAGAGGGCTGCTATCTTGTCGAAAAGAACAAGCTGAAAGTAACCCACATTAACGACAAGGCCGTACCTCTTGCAGAAATAAAAAAGATATGCAAAAAGCAGTACGTCGATTTTGAAACTCAGTACTTTGTATTTCAGGACCTCCGTGACAAAGGCTACATAGTCACGCCCGGCATAAAGTTTGGTTGCGATTTTGCAGTGTACGAGCAGGGGCCCGGAATCGATCATGCGCCTTACCTTGTGCAGGTGTTCCGGCCTGCAGACGATCTTACAGCGACAGAAGTCGTGCTTGCTGGCAGGCTTGCAACCACAGTGAAAAAACAGTTTATTCTGGCGATCCCGAAAATAAAAGAAAGAAAAGTGGACTATGTGGGCTTTGACTGGTGGCGCGCCTAGGATAGCCTAGCTCAGTGTCGCCTGCGCTACTTTTTCGCCTTGAGCCGGCAGGTCAAACTTGACAAAATTTTCCCCCGAGATCGTCAAGCGCGCCGTGTATTTTTCAGAGCCTTGCTCAAGCCACCCCTTGTAGCGGATCGAGTTCTTTACAATGTCTACGATGCTTGGCTTTTTCTCGTTCACTTCTTCGTAGCATGATAGGATCTCGCCAAACCTGACTTCCTGCTGCTTGTTGAATTTCGTCAAATAATATACAAAGACGGCCGCCTTTTCATAGTGGTTGGCCGGCTTTTTCTCTGCATAGAACTCGCGCAGGCCCGCCTTGCTTTCATTAGCCTTCAAGTCGACAGGAATTGGATGGATCGTGACCGTCGGTCTTGGAGTGTGCTTGCCGTTACCACCCTTGGGCTGTGGCTGCACCGGTGCCATCTGCTGTTCGGCCGCAATTGGAATTTCTTGATGCTGCAACTCCTGAGGCAGAGCGGCCTGTACCGGCTGCGCTTTCAATGCGATGTTTTGCTCAAGACCGCGCGTTATGGCTTCCTTTACGGCCATCTTGAAAATCTCTTCAAATTTTTCAAGGTGCTTGTCAACAAAACTTTCCTTGCCTTCAAGCTCAACTACGCCTTCCCTAACGTTTATCGTAAATCTTGCTTCTGAACTGGTCACTTGCAGTATGAAACTGGAGGTTTTTAATTAAGTTGCCGGTGAAAGGCCTTTTGCCAAAATTGCAATTAGAGCATAAACGGCTGTCTTAAATATCTGCGGCGCAATAGCATAGCGCGATGTTTGTCGTCAAAAGGCTCGGCAAGAACGGGATGTGGAGTGCCGTCAGCCTGATCGACCAGAATGGCTCGTTTCGAGGCGAGGCCAAGTTTGAGACGCGTGATGAAGCTGAGGAGTACATGGCCGAGTATTTAAAGAGGATGAAAAGCCGCCAAAGAATAAGCCCTGAAGGATACGGAGAAATCAAGGTTTTTGATGAGAGCAAACAAGATAAGGAGAAAAGCAAACCCTCCAGCAAAGGAAAAAAGAAAGCCCATTAGCCAGCATTTGCCATTGAGAAGTCATGTCTTATGAATATGTAAATCCTGCAATAGATAGAAGAATTTGTCGAAAAATCTCAGCTTTTACATGTGAATATCCTTTAGCCTCATCATATAAGAAGTTCTGAAAACCAAAAGAGCTTTATGCCGGGAAGACCAGTATAAGACTGTGATTTAGGCATGTTCGTGTGCCGTACCTGCAAGGGAACAGCGTTGATTCTGGCAGTTGAAAATGACGGCAGGCTCTGCTTTGAAGAATGTCCTGATTGCAACCCACATCCTGAATCATACGTGCCCATTTTTGAAAAGTAAAAACATTTTTTGCGAATATGCTTAGCGATCAGGCTCTTAATACCGGCTGACCAGCTTGGTCTCTTACCCAGCGTCCTGATTGTGAAATTTCGTCTATCATTTTCTCCAGCTGATAGAGTTCTTCAGGTGCTTGCGATGGATAACAGTTGACAACCTCCTTGGTCTTGCCATCTGCAAAAATTGACGTTTTTGTGATGGCGCCGTCAGTGGCTATTGCATCATACCTGTCTTTAAGCGAAAAATAATTTGCTTTGTAAAATTGGTCTAGGAGCTGTTTCACCCGAGTTCCCAAAATTCGTCCCTCACGTCTTCCTTTTACGGCCACATAACGCCTTCCTTCATATACGATTCTTCCGTCGCCATAGACAAAAACTGAATAATCTGGGCATGCGCCGGGACACATTATGCGGTGGAGCTCTATCACCAAGTCCTTCGGTATCGCAGTCTTCTTTGGGTTTGTCATGGCCTTATCTTGAAGGGATCAAAGTGATTTCCTGTTTGATCTTGTGCGCTATCTTGGCAAGCTCTTCCTGCGGCGCGACCCTGCGTGCGGGCCACTTGCCGTCTGGGCTATCATCATTAAAGCGCGGCACAATATGGACATGGACATGGGGCACGATCTGGTTTGCCGCTATCCCATTGTTCTGGCCGACGTTAAAGCCGTCGGCCTTGACTGCCGAAACTACTGCTTTGGCAATTGTAGGCACCAGTGCGTGAAGCTTGCCTACCTCGGCAGGAGGCATGTGCAGCAGGTCCTCGTAGTGTTTCACCGGCATTACGAGTGTATGCCCCGGGTTGATCGGGTACTTGTCCATGATTACAACAAAGTTAGAGTCACGGTAGACCAGAGCTCCCGGCTCTTGGCCTGCTATTATGGCGCAGAATATGCAGGATTTGGACATGTAATGTGCCTTTTTGCATGGATTGCATGTTTATTTTTTGCTATTGTGTCCATATACGAATTTTTAAATACACCAGAGTTCCGACTCTATCATGTACATGGCCGAAACACTTGAGCTTGAAAGCTTTGATATTAGCTTCTCTTTTCGCTGCCCCAAGTGTGACTATTTGAACGAGGAAGTGACCGCCAAAGACCTTTCAAGCGGCAACGCAGAGTGCGGCATGTGTGAAACCATCTTCAAGGTAGAGGGGCTAGACGCGGTAAAGATAACGGCCACCCTTGACTAACGAATCTTAAAATATGCACAAAGCGCCCCGATAACTGTAATGGAGCTTCAGAGCAGAAAGGCGATCGAGGGGCCGGCGAGGGCTCCTCACAGGGCCATGTACAAGGCGATGGGCCTGACAAATGAAGATCTGGACAGGCCGCTCATAGGAGTGTCCTCAACTTGCAACGAGGCAACACCTTGCAATATACATCTAGGTCAGCTGGCGCAGAGCGCAAAGCGCGGGGTAAAGGACGCCGGCTGCACTCCAAGAGAATTTACCGCTATTGCAGTTTCTGATGGCATTGCCATGGGGCACGAGGGAATGAAGGCGTCCCTTGTCAGCAGAGAGATAATAGCCGACTCGATCGAAGTCATGGTCAGGGCCCACCAGTATGATGGTGTGGTGGGGATATCTGGCTGCGACAAGAGCCTGCCAGGCACATTGATGGGGATGGGCCGGCTCAACCTGCCGGCGATATTTGTCTACGGTGGGACAATCATGCCGGGAGTATGGAATGGCAAGCAGGTGACGGTGCAGGATGTCTATGAAGCTGTGGGCGCCTATGATGCAGGCAAGATGACGCTGCAAGAGCTGCTGAGCCTTGAAGACGTGGCCTGCCCAGCTGCCGGATCATGCGCAGGAATGTACACAGCAAACACAATGGCTTCAATCAGCGAGGCAATAGGTATGTCGCTGCCGGGAAGTGCCTCTCCTCCTGCGGAAAGCGAAAGGAGACATGAAATCTGCTACAATACTGGCAAGGCCATAATGAACCTGCTTGAAAATAACATCCGCCCACGCGACATCATGACCTTTGAAGCGTTTGAAAACGCGATCATGATGGCAAATGCCATTGGAGGATCCACAAATGCAGTGCTCCACCTCCTTGCGATAGCAAGGGAAGTTGGCGTCAAGCTAACGCTGTCTGATTTTGAAAGGATCCGCAAGCGTACGCCCCATATCGCAGACATGAGGCCTGGTGGCATGTATGTCATGCTCGACCTCGACAAGGTTGGCGGGGTGCCGGTGATACTGAACAGCCTGCTCAAGAAGGGGCTCCTGCATGGCGACATCATGACGGTTACAGGCAAGACAATGAAGGAGAACCTCGAATCCATGACGTTCAACTATGGTCCTGACGCCAAGGTGGTCAGGCACCTTGACAACCCGATCAAGATTGAAGGGACGCTCAAGATATTGAAGGGCACGCTTGCGCCAGACGGTGCCGTAGTGAAACTTGCAGGTGTTCAAAGCAAGAGATTCGTCGGCAGGGCGCGCGTCTTTGATGCAGAAGAAAAGGCGTTTGACGCTATATCAAAGCGCAAGATAGTGGAAGGAGACGTAGTCGTCATCAGGTACGAAGGCCCAAAGGGTGGGCCAGGCATGCGCGAAATGCTGGCAGTGACTGCTGCGCTCGTAGGGCAGGGACTTGGCGAAAAGGTGGCAATGGTCACCGATGGCAGGTTTTCGGGCGCGACAAGGGGCTTTATGATCGGACACGTCGCGCCAGAAGCGATGGTGGGCGGCCCGATAGCACTCGTAAAGGAGGGCGACGAAATAGTGATAGACACATCAAAGAGCAGAATCGACCTGAGGGTATCAAAGGCAGAGCTAAAAAAGAGGATGAAAAAGTGGAAGCCCATCAGGCCTCACTACAAGACGGGCGCTCTTGCGAAATATGCATCACTGGTCCAGTCTGCATCCGAGGGTGCAGTAACACTGCCAGTAAAGGTTTAAATGATATTTACAGGGCACATAGGCCGATAGGCTAGGAGAACATGAGCAAAGGTGGTTACTTTTGGTCAGCTTGCTGGCAGCTCGATCCAGATACACAAACTAGCTACGTCTGAAAACCAGTTTGAACTTTTCAAAAAGATCTACTCGCTTTACGACAAGGTCTTCATCCTAGAGTCGCTCATAGGACCAAAAGAGCTTGCCGAGATGTCAGTCATCGGCTTTGACCCCGAAGTCACAGTGACCTGCGACTCAAAGAAATTCACAGTCAGAGACAGAAAGGGTAAAGTCGTCCAAAGCTCGCCCGTTACAGAACCACTTTCACAACTGCGGGAATTGATGCCAAAGGTAAACGACGAACGCTTTCGGTACATTGGAGGCGCAGTGGGATACATTAACTACGACGCAATACGCTTCTGGGAACACCTGCCAGTCAAGGGTAAAAAGCAAAGCAACTTTCCTTTGCTAGAATTTGGTATATACCAGGATGGGATACTGTACAACCACGAGGAGAACCAGGCCTACTACTTTTTCCTGGACAAGTCGCGCCTGCAAGAAGTAGAGCGCAAAATGGCGAAAGTCAAGAACAAAGCTACGCGCTTTTCATACTCGACGCCTCGCAGGAACATGACGAAACAACGCTTTATAAAAATGGTGAAAAAAGCCAAGCACTATGTCTATGAAGGCGACGTCTTTCAGGTCGTCCTTGCAAAGAGCATGAACTTCACAGTTAAAGGCAACTTGATTGATCTGTACGCGAGCCTGCGCGAGGTGAATCCCTCGCCGTATATGTACCTCCTGAAAATATCTGAGCGATGCATAATCGGCTCCAGCCCAGAGATGCTTATTCGCGTAACAAAAGACTATGTTGAGACATTTCCAATAGCGGGCACGAGGCCTATAGTGGAAGACGAAAAGAAGAATGAAGAGCTGCGCCAAGACCTGCTCAAGGATGAAAAAGAGATCGCCGAGCATACAATGCTCGTAGATTTGGCTAGAAACGATATTGGCAGGGTGTGCGAGTTTGGAACGGTCAGGGTCAACGAGCTCATGACGGTCAAACGGTTCAGCCACGTGCAGCACATTGTGTCGCATGTTGTAGGCAGACTGCAGAAAAGTTATGACTCGTACGACGCTCTGAAGGCGGTTTTTCCTGCCGGCACCGTGTCCGGAGCCCCGAAGGTTCGTGCTATGGAGATAATAGACGAGCTCGAGCCCACGCTTAGAGGTCCGTATGCAGGCGCCCTTGGTTACTTTTCCTTCAACGGCTCCTGCGACTTTGCGATCACAATAAGATCCCTTTTTGTCAACGGCAGAAATGGCTACATTGAGTCAGGCGCAGGCATCGTCATGGACTCGGACCCAGAGCGAGAATGGGCTGAAACAGAGCACAAGGCAAACGCTATGCTGTCAGCGCTGAAGAAGGCGTCAAAGTAGACATTTTCCGCTCAATCCTGCAGGCCATTCTAACCCTTTTAGCCCTGTTTTTATGCTCGTTCAAGCACCAAAAGGGATAGTTCTTAGTAGCCGGCCTAAAAAATGCCGCCAAAAACTATAATTGATGTAGCACTCTGATATCTGTCATTACAATAGTGCAATTACAGTTATATTACATATTAATACGCTATAGTATAGACTATATCATAACATATGCAGAACCATTGCAATAATTAAAAATCTAGTGGCTTGTTGGCGGCTTTGCAAACATGTTATTTGGATTGGTATGATATTCTACTGCAAGCCCCGGATCCTTCTGTCTTCCAGTAAGTATGCCAACCACCACATCATCGCGTTTTATCAAGCCCTCTCTGCGTAGCTTTCTCACGCCGGCTGGCACAGCTCCAGACGCCATTTCACAGTCAAAGCCGTTGAGCCCGACTATCGACATACCGTCGCTCATTTCCTTGTCGCTTACTTGCACAACGATGCCATTTGTAAAATCGAGCGCGCGCAGTGCTTTTACAATGTTGGCAGGTTTTCCTATCTGGATAGCCGTTGCATGGGTCTTTGGCCTGATGCCTTTCTTGTCCAAATGCTCGTAGTAGCGATCAACCATTGCAAGATCCGGCCTGCCGTCGTTCCAGGTCAGCCGCTTGCCTTCGAACAAGCCATTATAGAGTTCGTAGAATGTGTTTGCGCCTTCTGCGTTCACTATTGCCATGCGCGGGATTTTTTTGATCCAACCCCATTCGTACAGTTCAATCAGGCACTTGCCGCAGCTTGAAGTGTTGCCAAGCGCCCCTCCGGGATATACGATCCAATCAGGCGGGTTCCAGTTGAGGTGTTCTAGGACCCGATAGACAATAGTCTTTTGTCCTTCAAGGCGGAATGGGTTTACGGAATTAACAGTATATCCGCCGGTTTCTTTGGCATTTTTGAGCGACGCCGCAAGAGCGTCGTCAAAGTTGCCCTGAACCTGTATCACTTGCGCGCCAAACTGGAACGCCTGTCCAAGCTTGCCGGGCGCAATTTCGCCCTTTGGAATATAGACATCGCACTCCATGTTTTCGTTGGCAGCATACATTGCAGCAGAGGCCGAAGTATTGCCGGTGGAAGCGCAGATTATCCTTTTTACTCCAAGCATCTTTGCATGGGTCACCGCGGTCGACATGCCATTGTCCTTGAACGAGCCGGATGGGTTGTAGCCTTCGGGCTGGAGCAGGAACGAATCATGGTTCATTTCTGCATAGTCAGCCGCTTTGCTCATGTTGTAGGGCTTTGAGAGGCGGCCTTCAGAGCCGTCAAGGGAGACCAAAACACGTGCGCATTCTTCAAAGTTTTCAGTGTCAATGCCGGCAAAATTGATAAGGTCGCGGAAGCGCCATACACCGCTTTCGTTGTAAATGTTGCCCCCGTGGTTGCGTCGCTGGTAGAACGTTTCGACAAGATCGCGGCTTGGCTTTTTGTTGTATTTTATATCAAGGAGCGAGCCGCAGGAGCACCGGTAGATGTCGTTGTTAATTTCATAAGTAAGACCGCACGCTGGATTGATACACTTTTTGATTGCGTAGGCGTCCATATATGAGAAGGGACGCTTGCGATTGTTATTTAGATGTTTTCTAGATGCTATAAAATGTGCTACTACTTCTTGGCAGCCTTTTCGTACATCTTTAGCAGCTGCTGTATGACTCCATCCATATCGTCTTCCCTTACTTCTGGAGAAACAGCGTGCTTGAGCAGGTTGCTCACCGTGCTAGAGATCTCAGAGCTCACTTCGTCAAAACTGTCCATGTCGCTGTAACTCTGCTGATAAAGCCTCCGCAATCGCATTGCATACATCTGCGTCTGCTCGTTTATAGTGACATTGTAGCTGCGATTGTTGACTTTGATCTTTTCCTTTATCATCTCTACAGACTAACCCCGGGATGTGGTCTTTAAAAAACTTGTCTAAAGGATAAGGTTTGTGGTACATATGAGATTGTTCTAGAAGATGTGTAACCGCGGACTGGTGTTACCGCAGTTACTGTTGGTCGCAGTACATCGCGACTTTTAGTTCTTTGATGATACCATGATGGCTAGGTAATAGTATGCCGTTTGATAGCAAGTGGGTAAAGCCACAAGGGGAAAGTGTTGGTCACAGGCTGCTCGAGGGCATCAAGCCACAAGCGCCGTTGAAGCCAAGAATAGAAGAAGCACAGAAAAAGCTGCAAATGCAAATCGCAAAACTGGATTCAATATCGGCAAGGATGCAAGAAAAAGATCATGTGATCTTCAAGCGCGTAGTGCTTGCGATGCAAAGCCACGACGCTTCGCACGCAAGGGTGCTATCAGGAGAGCTGGCACAGATCCGGAAAATGAACAAAATGGTGACTTCTGCAAAACTGGCGCTGGAACAGATACAGCTAAGGCTGAACACGATAACAGAGCTTGGAGACGTGGTAGTAACGCTGAGCCCGGCAATGTCTGTAATAAAGGGATTGCAGGGTGGATTGGCAGGAATGATGCCGGAAGCAGATCAGTCATTTGGACAGATATCAGAACTGCTTGGAAACATCATAACTGACTCTGGGCAGATACCGAACAACGAAATCGGAACGGTCACCGGGTTCAACGAAGATACCGCACGGATAATGGAAGAAGCAAGCGCCGTAGTAGAAATGAACATGAAGAACAAGTTCCCGGACTTGCCATCATCAACAACGTCAAGCATGACCAAGAACTTGGAAGCAACAGGCTACTAGTAGCCTGCCCGCTCCTTTTCCTCTTTATTTTTGACCTGCTATTTTCTGAACCTGTTTTTTTATCCTTGATATTGTAGGATAGCTGTATCCTTTCTCCCTGTACGTCTTGATCATGGCTTTCCAGTTATTGAGGCGCCACTTTGCCTGATCCTGGCTTAAAAGGTGCGTCTCTCTTTTCACCATGCTCTTGCGACCCGGCATCAGGTAGCCGCCACTTGCTGCCGCATGCCGGTTGTATGCAAAGCGCAGGCCAAAAAGCAGATCTGAAGGTGAAAGCGAGTTAAGATACATCGCAAATTCCCTGCTCTGCTCGTCTGAAAGCTTTAGCTTGAACATGAACTCCTTTGTAGGCACAGAAATAATGCAAAATGGATGTTAATTAACTTTGTTTCAGAACTCGAGTTTAGAAACATCCTAGATGATGCCTGTTTTTCTACCTGCTTTTCCAAATACATCGATAGCGGCGTCCAAGTGCTTTTGCGTATGCATTGCAGTGAGCGAAACCCTGAGCCGTGCAGAGCCTTTTCTGACTGTCGGGTATCGTACCGCCTGGGCGAAAACGCCTTGCCTTAGCAATTCTTTTGAAAATTCTACTGCCAATCTCTCCGGACCAATCATGATAGGGATTATCTGACTAGACGAGTTGCCAATAACAAATCCAAGCTTTTTCATCGCATCTATGAAGTAAGCGATGTTCTTGTAGAGTTTTTTCTGCAAATCACCCTCTTTGGCCAGTGGGATTGCCGCAATGGCGGCAGAGCACAGGTGGCTGGGCAGCGCCGAGGTATAGATGAACTGCCTCGATGTGTTGATCAAGAGCTCTCTCAAGTGCTCAGTGGTGGCTACATAGCCTCCAAAGCAGCCAAGGCCCTTGCTCATACTGCTGATGTGAATGTCTACATCTGTTCTGAATTTGGCCGGAATGCCTGAAAATTTTGGGCCAAAGACAAAGTCGCCATGAGCATCATCGACTATTGTTATCGCGTCATTTTCTTTTGCTATTGAGCATATCTCTGGCAGCCTTGCCATGTCACCATCCATGCTAAAAACTCCTTCGGTTATCACGATCTTGCTGCCACCTTTTGTTTGGCGCACTAGTTCGTCCAGATGGCCGGCATCATTGTGCCGAAAGACCTTGACGGTTGCGCCGCTCAGCCTGCATGCGTCTATTATGCTTGCATGGTTCAGCTCGTCGCTGAATATCGTCGAACTCTTGCCTGCAATGGCCGTGATTGCGCCCAAGTTGGCGCTGTAACCTGTTGGATATACCAGCGCAGATTCTGTCTTACGGTGGTCCGCAAGCAGGCCCTCCAGCTCCATGATTGTCGGATGATTGCCGGCGATCAGCCGGGAGCTGCACTGTGAAACCTCCTGCAGCGCTTTGATAGTCTTCTTGATGACCTGTTTATTCTGCGATAGCCCGAGGTAGTCGTTTGAGCAGAGGTGTATGACCTCTTTGCCATCGACTACTGCAGCAGGGCCTTCGACTTCAACTGTTCTCAGGCGGCGGTAGAGGTCATTCCTTTCAAGAAAATCAAGTCGTTCTTTGACGAAGGCTGCTGTCTTCTTATGCTTTGAGGCCAATCTCTTTTATCATCGCAATGTCCTTGTTTGGCGCGTTTCCTCCTGTCGTGAGGTATCCACCGGTGATTATGCCGTTTGCGCCTGCCTTGAGTGCAAGCCTGTCCTTGTCTTTGAGGTGCACCTCACGTCCACCAGCGATCTTGAGGATCGTTTTTGGCATGATAAAGCGCCATACTGCAATGGTCTTGATTGCCTCAAGCGGGTCGATCGGCTCAAATCCTGCCATCGGGGTTCCTTCTCTGCCAATGAGAATGTTTATCGGAACTTCGTCTGGGCGCAGGGATGCAAGCGAGAATGCAAGATCCAACCTCTCCTTTTTGCTCTCACCCATTCCTATAATGCCGCCGGAGCACAACTCAAGGCCGGCCTCCTTGACAATTTTTGCGGTATTGACCCTGTCAGCAAAGTCGTGTGTCTTGCATATCTTGGAAAAGTAGCTCTCGGCAGCTTCCAGGTTATGGTTATAGCGCTTTACTCCAAGCTCTCTTAGCCTGCGCGCCCTTGCAGGCGTCATAAATCCAAGAGAAACGTTAACCTCGATGTCTACCTTGGACCGGATCTCTGCGATGGTTTCGCAGATCTGCTGAAAGTCCTTTTCTGGCGGCTCCCTGTAAGCGCATACAAGGCAGAAACTTGTGGCCCCTGCCTCCTTGGCCTTCCTTGCATTTTCAACCAGCACTTCCTTTGGCAATAGCGGATATTTTGTAATGCCAGTGTCATAGAACGACGACTGCGCGCAGAACGAGCAGTCCTCCGGGCACCTGCCGGATTTTGCGTTTATCAGGGCTTCGACATCCACCGTATCTCCATTAAACGTCCGGGTTATGGTGTTGGCGCAGCCGGCAAGCGTCATGACATCATCAGTTGCAAGTAGCCGCTCGGCTTCTTCAAATGTAATGGAACCGCCGGCAAGGACTTTATTCGTGCAACTGCGGATAAATGCTGAATCGGCCATCATCAGGTCAGTCGAGTTGTAAACTGGTAATTAAAACTTTGGTTCACAACTGCTGTTTGGGCATGATATTTCAAAATTCGAGTTTAGAAATATATGCTGGAAATCGTGCGTAAAAACCATCTATCAATAACTGGCCAAAAAACAGCGTCCGGAGCCAATGTTTTGCGTGCAAAAACGCCAAAATGTTGCTAGATCGTTTTTGACTGTCGACAGCGGACAGAAATGGCGAAAACCGTCATTTTGTCGATCACTGCCAAGCCGTTCAAAAAAGGACCCGTTTCTGGATTGGTCAAAAACATGCCCTGTTTTTTTACTTTTGATTTTGCTTGGTTGCTCATTCGGTGGTCATTTACTGTCATCACCCTTTTTGAACGGTTTATCGCACTTTGTTGACAATGTCCCTGTTAAGCTGTTTTATCTAGCAGGATCTATGAAATACGCCTTTGCATACCTCCGGGTAAGCACCGAAGAGCAGACTGTGCAGAACCAAAAGTTGGCTCTTGAAAAATGGGCGCAGGAAAACAATTACCAGATACTTGACTTTTTTGAAGATTCCGCTGTCAGTGGCAAGGTACCTGCTACGCAGCGGCGCGGATTTCAGGAAATGCTCGAGCTTATCAAAACGGCAGGAGTCGATGCAATCTTGGTGTACGAGCTGTCACGCGTAGGCAGAACCTTCTGGGATACCCTCGATGCCATAAAAGCGATAGAGCAGTACGCTCCTTTAATCTCGTGTTCTCCGAGGGAATCTTTTCTGCAAACGACGGAACCGAGCGTCAGAAAACTCATGATCGGCATCCTTACCTGGGTTGCCGAGAGAGAGCGCGAGATGTTGGTGCAGAGGACAAAAGACGGCATGGAGAGGGCTAGAGCTGCGGGCAAAGGAATTGGCAGACCTCAAAAAGTGATAGACAAGAACCAGTTAATCACACTGCTGGCAGAGAACCACTCAAAGGCAAAAATAGCCAAGAACTTGGGCGTCTCAAAGGCTACGCTGTACAAAGAGCTGAGGCAGCTAAGATAGCTTCTCCACTTTTCTCAATACCTCTAGCTGCACATCAAGCAGCTTCTCAAGATCTTTTCTCCCGATCGCAAGCGGAGGGATCACCATCATGATGTTGCCCAGCGGCCGCAGATGCACGCCCATCTTCAACGACTCTTGCATGATAAAGTAGTTTATCCTCTCTTTATTTTTCAGCGTGACAATTGGCTTGTTGTTCCTTGCCAGTTCGATACCTGCCAGCAGTCCCTTGTGCCGGATGTCTGCCACTATCGGCGATCTTACAAATTCGCGCAGCCTTGACGCTATGTATTTGCCATTTTCATTGATTTGTTGCATTAGATTCTGTTTTTCGTAAAGTTCGATATTTGCCAATGCGGCTGCGCAGCCGACAGGATGGCCCGTAAAAGTGTGTCCATGATAGAAATGCTTGTTTTCAGAATACTTGCCAAGGAACGCGTCAAAGATGCGATCAGTGGTAAGCGTAACTGCAAGTGGGAAATACCCTGCAGTCAGAGCTTTTCCAAAGCAGACTATGTCTGGCTTTGATCTCTGGGCAAGGTATTCGATCATGCTACCGAGCCGGCCAAACCCTGTTGCAATTTCGTCCAGCACCAGCAATACGTCATAGTCTCTGCACAGTCTGGCAACCTTTCTCTGGTAGCCGTCAGGGTAAATGATCGCACCTCCAGCGATCTGGGCACCGCTTTCCATAACTAGCGCGGCTGTCCTGTCACCACGCTTTTTGAGAAGCTTTTCCGTTTTCTCAAGGCACCAATCTACCAGATCTTTTTCATTCTCAAACCGGCTTCCGTAGAGGAGAGGACTTGGGGCTCTGTGCACTCTGGTCAGCAATGGCTTGTAAGCGCCAAAAAATTTCTCGATGTAGCCCACAGACATGGTGCCAATCGTGTCGCCATGATATCCATGCTCTAGCGAGATGAATCCCTTCTTTGCGTTCCTGCCCTTGTTGCGCCAGTACTGGAGTGCCATCTTCATGGCGGCTTCAATTGCGGTGGATCCATTGTCTGTATAGAATACCCTGTCCATGCCCTTTGCACGTACCACAAGCTCCTCGGCAAGTTGTGCCGACGGGCCGTTGGCAAGCCCGAACAACGTTGAATGCTGCAGGTTTTTTAGCTGTTCTGTCATTGCCTCGACTACTTTATTCTGGCCGTGGCCCCAGACATTGCACCACATGCTGGCAATGCCGTCAAGATACCTCGTGCCCTCGCTATCGACGAGGTAAAACCCCTCGCCCTTTACTATTACCCTGTTGTTCCACTTTTTCCAGTCGCTCATCTGAGTATACGGGTGCCAGACGAACTTTTTGTCTGCATCTCTCAGGTTCATCAGTTAAATATAGGTGCCAGCCATGGCTCTAATAATATTTCCATGCGCGGCATATTCGTAACAGGCACAGGGACAGGAGTTGGCAAGACTGCAGTATCTGCAGGGCTTGTGTGGGCCCTGAGAAGGCATAAAGTCAATGTAGGCGTCATGAAGCCATTCGCCACGGCAAACAGGACATTTTCAAAAAAATACAGGTCTCAAGACACAGCAATTCTTGCCGAGGCCGCCGGTGTGGACGATCCTGACAGTGAGCTGAATCCTTTCTTTTACTCGGTAGCGGCCTCTCCTCTTCTTGCCTGGCAGCTAAGACGCGAGCCTCCTACCAGTATAGAAAACGCATTGCAGGTTTTGCAGAATCTTGCAAAGAAGCACGATTTCATGGTAGTCGAAGGCATCGGCGGGATAATGGTGCCGCTGACAGAAAACGAGTCTGTCGCAGATTTTGCAAAGAGGGCGGGGCTGCCGGCCATAATCGTCACAACGCCGGTGATAGGAACGCTCAACCATACTCTGCTTACGGTGATGGCCTGCAAGGAATTTGGCATCAACATCAGGGGTATCATTGTTAACAAAATGCCAAAAAAGCCAAGCATTGCAGAGCAAAAAGCGCCAGAAATGATAGAAAGGCTAACAGGCATCAGGGTTCTTGGGACCTTGCCCTTCTCAAAAAGTGCGAATCACACCATTATCGGAAAAATCCTTGAAAAAATAATAGATCTCGATAGCCTGCTACTGTCCGTGTAGCAGTTTCAGCCCGCGAGCTCCCTTTTCAGATAGGAACACACTGATGTCAGAAATTATCTGTGAATATGGAAGACCACCTGAGCCGAGGTGGTAGTTTCTATACCTGGTATGCAGCAGCTGCTTTGCAGATATGAGCCAGATGTTTTCGTGACGCTGTTGCACGGATTCGGCCTGCTTTACCTTTGCAGTAGGGTCGCTTCCCCTTACCACCTGTATTACAAGCGACTTGTCCGGGCTCTTGTCTAGCATCCTTGTAGAGGGAATGACGATGTCAAGGTCTACTCCGTGCACGTTGATCTTTCTCTCAGACGGTAAAAGGGATGCAGTAAGCATGAAATGAAGTAGCGCCTCACACAGTGTCGCAAGCGTTTCATCATTTGTTTCAGGGCCCAGCCTGCTTTGGCATTTGCCGAGAATTTCTACACAGTATTTTTCGCAGACATCCATATTAGAAGCAATATCCATCCGAATCTTTTCCTTACCTATCTCGTTTATGGCGGAATACAGCAAGTCCTTGACGTCTGCAGGCACAGAGTACTGCAAGCAGCATACGTTTATTAAATCTGATTATGAATTATTACTCATATGGCCAAGGGAATCGCAACAGGTCTTCTTGTCGCCTCGCTAATACTTTTGATAATCTATGGCGCAGACGCCGCAGTTGCGGCATCGTCCCCAGACAGAATGGGATTTGTGCCGCTTGACGAGGCCGCAAGGGGAGCAGGGCTTGGAGGAGGCGCAGTAGTGATGTCGATAATTGGCTTTGTAATCGCGCGCAAAGAGCATGCACCAATCGTTTCAACCCTTTTGTTCGTGAACGGCGGCCTGATCATCGCAGGGATGCTTGCCCTGATTGCACGGGGCGCGCTTGCATCTGAAGACTCATCAGGCGCAATGCGCACAATAGGCTCAACGATGGCAATGGGTGCTATCTTGATAGGCTTAGGCGCATGGAAAGTAGCAATCGATAAGAGAACAATTGCTGCAAAAGGCAAAGAGCAGGCTCAAAAATGAAATGCAGCCTGTGTGGCATCGACACTGGCAAGGCCTACCAATGCGACCACACCGAGGGCAAGGATATGTGCAAGGAATGCTACCAAGAGATCCATTGGCTCCTCACAAGCAGCGAACAGAAGAAAACGCTGTCATGATAACGTTTTATACGAACCGGACGACTCTTGGTTATATCATGAAAGCAGTCATTCTTGCAGGTGGTTTTGGCAAGCGATTAAAGCCACTAACGGACCAGAGGCCCAAGCCCATGATAGAGGTCCTCAATGTCCCAATTATTGAATGGCAGGTAAGATGGCTTCGGAAGTTTGGCATCAAGGATTGCGTCCTGTGCGTTGGATACATGAGAGGGCAGATATTCGATCACATTGGCGATGGAAGCAAGTTCGGAGCCAAGATAAAATATTCAGTTGAAGAGGAGCCTCTTGGAACTGGCGGCGCGCTGAAAAATGCCCAAGACCTTCTTAGTGACCAAGAGTCATTTTTAATGTTAAATGGCGATGTCCTTACAGAGCTTGACCCGAACAGGTTGAATCTTGCCGGCTCGCACACTATCGCGCTTGTGCCGCTTCGCAGCCCGTTTGGCGTGGTAGAGCTTGACAGTGATTCCAAAGTGCTCGGCTTTGTTGAGAAGCCGGAAATACTCGATAGGTGGATCAACGCAGGTGTGTACCACTTTACGCGGGAAGTGTTCAGGTACCTGCCGGAGAACGGCAACATAGAGGTGACCGCCCTGCCTGCGCTGGCAAAGGAGGGAAAGCTTAAGGCAGTGAAATACCAGAACGTTTTTTGGCGCTCGATCGATTCGCACAAGGACATTGAAGAAGCAGCCAAAGAAATGCAGGCCGTAAGGATGTCATGACCACCACAATCATAGGCTATAGCCTTGGTCCACTGCTGTCGATGCAGGAAGTTCTTGCATGCGCCAAGATGGCCGATTCGCATCAGAGCGTCGATTCTATATGGGTTCCGGAATCCTGGGGACGCGAGTCCTTTGTTACTCTTGGCGCGATATCCCAAGTGACAAAGAGGGTCAAGCTTGGCACTTCAATCATTAGCATTTACGCAAGGACTCCTGCGACGGTGGCAATGGCGGCAACTACGCTTGACATGCTCTCAGGCAACAGGACAATCATCGGCCTAGGCGCAAGCACGGCTGCCATCGTAGAGAACTGGCACGGGCTGAAATTTGAAAGGCCGGTCAGCAGGATGAGAGAATACATAGAGTGCCTGAAGCTGATGGCAAGCGGGGAAAAAGTAAACTATAGTGGCAAATTTTTCAAGGTGAACAATTTCAAGATTCTATACCAGCCGCAAAGAAAACAGATCCCCGTCTTTATGGCAGCTATCAACAAGAGAATGGTCAAGCTTGCGTCCGAACTGGCAGACGGCGTACTGTTGTATTTGCGGCCGCTTGATGAGCTGAAAAAAACTGTGGCAGACATTAAGCAGAATACAAAGGGAAAAAAGAGTTTTGAGGTCGCCTCGTCATTTATCTGTGCGCTATCGAACAAGGAGCCTGAAAAGGCCCGCGAGCGCGCCGCAAAGACTCTTGCGTTCTATGTTGCAGTCGGTAAATACTATAACAAGTTCCTATCAGAAAATGGGTTCAGGGATGAAGTTGAGAGCATTACCGCAGAATATGGCAGAGGCGGCGCAGATGCTGCTTCAAAATTTGTTTCTGACAGGATGCTTGATTCTCTTACAATCTGCGGCAGCGGAGAGGAATGCAGGAAATCGCTTACAAAGTTTGTGTCTGCAGGAGTTACGCTTCCGATAATCCAGCTGAACCCTGTGGGCGATTCAGAAAGTTCATTTAGGGAGATGTTGTCAACCTTTTGAAGTGCGCAGGGTAGCTATCTCTTCGTGGGCAACCTCAAAGTTTGCCAAGGATTCCAAGATGCCGCTGCTAGAGCTGGCATGCGAGCCCTGCGCAGACATCCTGAAGAGGAATGACATCTCTGGAAAAGAGATCGACGCAGTTCTGTTTTCAAGTTGCGCGACCGATCAGTACAGCTCGACAATAATATCTGAAATGCTCGGCATGCACCCAAGGATTTCTCACAGGATAGACAACCTGTGCAACTCTGGCACCAATGCAGTTGCTTCTGCATTTGCAATGATTGCGTCCGGGCTGTGCGATAGTGCGCTAGTAGTTGGCGCAGAAAAGGCAGACAGCCCGGGCAACAAGTTGCTGTGGGATATTACGCGCGGATCGTTCATGTTTCCAGCGCATTGGGCCGCGATATTTGCAAAGGCTCACATGAGAAAGTACGGGACAACTGAAGAGCAGATGGCCAGGGTCTCTGTCAAAAATCACAAAAATGCTGCAAAAAACCCGCAGGCGCTCTTCAGAAAGGAAGTTACCCTGAATGAAGTAATAAATTCAAAAAAGATTGCTGACCCGATCAAGCTACTTGATTGCTCTGCTCCGTGCGATGGCGCGTCTGCAGTGCTCTTGGTTTCAGAGGAAAAGGCAAAGAAGCTGGACAACCCCGTATGGATAAAGGGCATAGGACAGCAGACAAACTCGGCCAGCTTTGCCAATGCTACTACTACTGGCGACCTCACAACAATCGGGGCGGCCAAGCGCGCAGCGCGTCAAGCCTTTGAAATGTCCCAGGCAAAGCCTTCGCAGATAGATGTTGCAGAGTTGCATGATGCATTCACGATCCTCGAAATACTGGCGTACGAAGATCTCGGGTTTGCAAAGAAAGGAGAAGGCGGCAGGTTTGTAGACCAGAATCAAATAGCGATAAACCCAAGGGGCGGGATCATTGGATGCGGCCATCCGGTCGGGACAACAGGCGTGGCGCAGGTGGCAGAAATCGCGTCTCAGCTTGCCGGAAAAGCAGGAAAAAGACAGGTAAAGGGATGTAAGACAGGCCTAGTCCACAACTTGGCGGCTGCCGGCTCTTCAGCAACTGTAATCATTATGGGTGCTTGATCGGTTGCAGGAATTCCTCGACCACTTGAAGAAAGGCAAATTCATGGTTCCTACGTGCATATCCTGCGGTAGCAAGGTATGGCCGCCATCACATCGCTGCCCATACTGCCTGTCAAAGACGTCATTAAAGAAAATAGAAACAACTGGAATTCTCTTGGAATTTTCAAGCTCGCACATCAAGGGCAAAGAAGGAGTTTTTGGCTTGATCGAGATGTCTGGTATCAAGCTTATCGGATCTTTTGGGACCCCACAGCTGAAAGAAGGAATGAAGGTAAAAATGACTAGATGTGGAGTCAGGCCCGACGGCACCGCGTTTTACTCTTTTGCGCCGGCGAAGGCTTGACATTAATATACTTCGGGGCCGGAGTAAAATCACATATGAGCTACGACCGGTTCATTGACGAGAGACTCCTTACAAGCAGGGACGCGCTCAACAGGCTCCAGATCAAGATAAAGTTGCTCGAAATCGACGAAAACGCACGCGATTTTTCCCAGCGCTTTGGCCAGAGAATACTTGTCAAGAAGGTGCTCCTGACCATCAAGCACACAGAAACCGAGGAGGTTGAGGAAAAGGAGCTTGATGTGGAAGAAATCGAAAGGAGGATAAAGAAAGAACGGTTGTTCAGCTCGTCAAACCGGTGGCTTGCATCAACAGACATCAAGAACGGGTATGTGGTTGCCAGCCATCATTTGGACCTGCTTGCCGACGCGATTGCGCTTGACATCATTGTGATCTAATAATGATATTTCAAAACTCGAGTTCTGAAATATATATCATCAGGTGACGGGCCTTTTTATCCACACCCGTATTGTTTCAAACCAGAATGCGACGGTTCCTGCAAGAGCAAACCCGATCGCATAGATGTCAAGATTTTCAAGGTTCAACACAACATATGCAATAAGCACTGTAGTGAAGAACGCCGCGAAGAATGACAGGCGTGGCACCGTCAGGCCGCCAATGTTGACGAAAGCTTGGAGCACGCCCACTTGTACTTTTTGCACTACGTAGTAGCGTCCATATTCGTCCTGGCTGATAAGAGTCATCTCTACAAGCTTGTCGATGTGGTAGTTTGCCACGCTTGGGCTTGAAAACCCAAGGTCGCGCTGCACCTCTCTGACGCCCACAGGCTCTTTCTTCTTTATCATGTACATGTATACCTGCAGGGTTTTTCCCTTAAGCTGGTCTTCAATTGGCAGCTTTTTGCTGCTGTCGTCTGGAGGAGGCGTTTCGATGTCTTTGGTCAAGGCGGCCGAGTCACCAATATATGATTTTACTATAAAACATATTGCAACCCCTCTCAATAAATATGATAGCGCCGCTGACCAGACTCGAACTGGTGACCCACTGGTTAACAGCCAGTTGAGCTTCAAAGCACAATATTGCGCTACGAAATTGCTCTACCATGCTGAGCTACAGCGGCGCACTATTACAGCAAATCCGAGCACAAAATAAATCTTTGGGCTCGCTTACTACTGTTGCATGCCTTCTTCGCGGGAGTAGACGTATAGCCCGTCTAGAAATACACGCTGATCCTTGTCCTTTATTCTGGTAGATAGTTCAATGTTGGCAGCGGTCTGTGAAACATCTTCAAGGCTCGGGCCTTGTACCACCACGTCTTCTCCTACCACATGGACCTTGGTGGCGTCACCGACTATTCTGGAGACCCTGGGTGACCTTTCGCCAAAAAAGTTCTCCACATTGACTTCTTTGCCCTTTACCTTGACAGAAATCGGAAAGTGCGCGAAAATGATCTTTAGCTTGTACGTGTAGCCTTTTTCAACGCCTTTTATCATGCTCTCAATTATGCTGCGAGCTGTGTGCGTCACTGCAAGGTCGCGCTTGCGCGTGCCATAAGGCTTGATCGTTACCTTGTTGCCTTGGACCGTTATGGTGGCGGGAAGTTTTGTAAAGTCCTTCTTTACCGTACCAAGCTTGCCCTTTACCGAAAGGACATTGCCTTCCTTTGTAATCTTAACGCTGGCAGGCGCTTCCACTTCTGCCATTATCATCTCCTGATCAGTAGACGTAGCCAACTAAGACTCCTCCCAGTCCTTCTGATATTGCTTCGTGGTGAGACATTATCCCCTTGCTGGTCGATACGAGCAGTATGCCCATGCTGTATGCCGGCAGGAACTGCCTTTCCCATCCAAAGTAAGCATCCTTTTTGACCGAAAAGCGCGGAGTGATAATGCCGCACTTGTTTATCTTGGCAAGCAGTTGAACTCTGAACTTGCCTGCCCTGCCGTCGTCCACCTGCTCAAATTCGCCAATGTAGCGATGCTTTTGCATTACGCGCAGCACTTCGCTTGCAAACTTACTTGCGGGGACAATGACACATTCCCTCTTTCTTCTAGACTCGTTATTGTAAATAGTTGTAAAGAGATTTGATAGGACGTTTAGTGCTGGCACTTCATATTTCACCTACTCGTATTTCACAAACCCTATGCTGTTTGCAACTTCCCTAAAACACTGTCTGCAAAGCATCAAGTTATAACTGCGGATGAGGCCGTTATATGAACCGCACCGTTTGCACCACCTTGTGCCCTTGCCGTGGGCAAGTTTCTTTCGTCCAGTCACTTCGTATTCTCTTGGCTTTGGCATCTTCTCTGTTATTCCACCTCTACTCCATATTCCTGTCTGAAGAACGCAACAGCATCATCCTTATTTATCCTGTGGGCCTTGCCAATTTTTGCGCTTTTCCTGCTCTTCCTTGCGATCCTGTATCCGGGCCTGCTGAGAACAATGTTGACATCCATGCCAAAGATTCCGATTTCGGGGTTGTACTTTGTACCAGGGATGTCGATGTGCTCGTGTATTCCAAGCGAAATGTTTCCGTAATTGTCAAACGAGGAGGACTTCAGCACGTTCTTTTTGGCCGCAATGACGCGCTTTAGGAACTCTATTGCAGGATCCCTGCGCAGCGTCACGACTACGCCTATGGGCTCGCCCTTGTGAATGCCAAAGTCCCTGACAGTCTTTTTGGCACCGCGGACTGCTGGCTGCTGGCCAGTAAGCTCTAGCAACGCCTTCTTTGCCTTTTCAATAGGCTCGCCGGACTTGCCTACCCCGATGTTTATCACTACTTTGTCGACGCTTATTTTTTTCATGTCATGTTGTACTTGTAGTTGCTGACTCAATCTAGTTCACCTTTATCACTGGCTTGTCCTTTCCGACAACCATAACCATTTCAACCGGAAGTTCTACCGACTTGCCGTCGAATGAAACAAGCGCTCTCTTTGGAAGCGAGAATATGCCATCTTGGATGTCTTCTATCTTGCCTACTGTGCCTGCATTTTCACCGGTGATAATGAGCGCGGTGGCACCCTTCTCAAAGACAATGTGATCTTTGACCTGAACCTTTGGAAGGTCGATGACGCATGTATCGCCAACCTTGAGCTTTTGGTCGCTTATCAATGTCTTGCCATCGTGGAATCCGTACTGGATCTTTTTACCCTTAATGGTTGCCTTGCTTGTGACCTTTACCAGCTTCACTCCTTTTTCAGATTGTTCGATTGCGATAGAGTCCAGGAGCGCCGAGTTCTTTGGGACCATGCGGTATGCCTGGCCTGTTGCAAGCTCTACCACGTCCATGAGCCCCACTGCAAGATTAGAGTCGCGCCTTACCGTGCCGTCAACTTTGACCTTGCCTGCGTTCAAAATTCTTTGAGCTTCATGCATCGTGCTTGCCACTTTGAGCACGTCGCGGAGCACCATTCCAAGCGGATACGCCCTGTGCTTTGGATGGGGACCGGGCTTGACTCTCAGGACAAATTGACTCTGCTTTCTCTTGATTGCCCAGAACGTCGGAGCCATCTGCCTCTTTACTCTAGTGTCACCGCCTTTCTTGCCCATTATTCGCTAGCCTCCTCTTTCTTTCTCTCTTCCTTCTTCGTTGTTTTCTTGGCAGCAGCTGCTGTTATTTCATTTTTCTCCGCTTTTTCTTCCTTCTTTTCAGCTGCCTGTGGCTTGCCGCCGCCCTGCAGCTTGTTTGACCTGTACTTGTCCTCAAGGTTCAGGGCTGTTATCTTGACGTTTGAAGCATGAATGGGAACCTTGACCTGCCCTCCACGGATCTTTTCTCTCTGCATGCCTTCAATATGCAGAGTCCCGTGTTCAGTGTCCACATCTTCGACCTTGCCTTCGCGTCCCTTGTATTCGCCGCGCACTACCATGACTGAATCACCCTTTACCACGCGCAGGGTTCTCTTTTTGTACTGCTCGCGCAGCTCGTCCGCAAGCGATGCGCCGAGCATCTTGTCGCGCCGGTGCTTTGAAACGTGGATGAGTTTCGGATTAATGTCTGCCATAATTACTATTGCCACCTACTACACTATCATTCCTGCTAAGTTGGCTATCCTTGGCCACTTTTCTGCAGCTTCTGCCGCCACTGGCCCCTTGATATCTGTGCCCTTGATCTCGCCCTCAGGAGTCACAAGTACTGCGGCATTGTCCTCAAAGGAAACGCGCACACCGTTGAGCCTCCTTATCGGGTACTTTTGCCTGACAATTACAGCGCCAAAAATCTGCTTGCGCAGCTCTGCCGGACCCTTCTTGACAGTGACTGTAACGAAATCTCCAACTGCTGCTGCCGGCATCCTAGAGTGCCTGCCCTTATACCTGTTTACCATGGCAATGCGCAAGACCTTCGCGCCAGTGTTGTCCGCACATACAAGCTCTGCCGTGACGGGAAGAGCCCTTGTAATGTACGGGCGGAATTCTTCGACACCTTTTGCCGAAACTGCTCTTGACTTAGCTCCTGTCGCCATCCTTGTTGTTCACCTCAATCACCACAAATGATACAGTCTTTGAAAGTGGCCTGCACTCGGCTATCCTGACCTCGTCGCCCTCTTTCACGTCCACGCAGGGTGGAAGGTATGCGTGCACTTTAGACCTGCTCCTCTGGAACCTCTTGAACTTTGGGGTAGGACGCGGGTATTCTCTTGACACGACTACCATCTTGGGCGCCTTGGCGCTTGATACAATCCCGGTCAGCAGCTTGCCCCTTACCGACAGGGTGCCGTGAAACGGGCAGAGTTCGTCCTCGCATGTTTTACGCGGGGATATAACTGAAACGCCAATATTTCTAACCATAAACCATCACACTAATTATTCAATCGCGATATACGGTCCTCAGGTCTTCCTATCAATGATGAACCACTTATAAAGCAAACGCCAAAGTGTGTTTTGATCTCGATCTTTTTTGCCGCTCTTTTTGCTATTTGTTTTACTGAAGAATCCAAATCCGATCTTATCGATATCATATTTTTAGTTTCAAAGACTATCGAGCCGCTGATGCCCTCAAGCGTCGGGTCTGTCGACTCGACTATCTTTGCGTCAAGGCCGATGATCTCGTGTACAAGCACGTTTTCAGGGCTCGTCATTTCTTGGCCTTCCTTTCGTTAAGAAGAGTCATCATGCGTGCAATGTCGCGCCGGAGCCATTTGATGTTGCCTGTCTGCTTCTTGAGTGTACCTTTCGACTGTTCCAGCTTTAGCTTAGCAAGGTCTGCTTTCAGCTCGGCGAGCTTATCGGCCAGATCCTGATCATTCATTTCGCGCAGAGTCTTGAGCTTAAGCCTGGCCATCTTGTTTGCCTCCTCCTTCTGGTTGTTCAACAGCCGTTGCTGCTTCTGCAACTTCGCTTGGCGTTTCGGGAACAGGCGCTGCTGCAGCCTGCATGCCAGCAGCAGATCCGTCCTTTAATTCAAATTCCTGCGGTAATGCCGCCTTGGATGCAATTCTTAGCTGGATGCCCATTAAGCCCATCTTTGTCAAAACATGAGACACGCCAGTCGTCACTATCTGGCCTGCAATGTCGCCGCTCTTTGGCACGACGCCTATGGTGTGCTTTTCAAAGTGAGCGCGTTCTGTTCGGAGCTTGCCAGAAATCACGACTTCAACGCCAAGAGCACCCGCGTTCATTATCGTGTTAAGCGACCACATGGCTGCTCGCCTGAAAGCTGTTCCGCGCTCAATGAGCTGTGCAATTCTGTTGCACATGATGTGCGGGTTCAGCTCAGGGTTGGTTACTTCAAGGACTGAAATCTGGGGGTTCTGAAGACCGAATTTTTGCTCTATCTTTGTCATAAGGTCCTTGATGCCTGTCCCTTTTCTGCCTATTACAAGGCCCGGCCTTGTGACGTAGATGGTTATCCTGGCGCCAACAGGAGTCTTTTGCACTTCGACCCCGCCATAGCCAGCATCCTTGAGGGCATCGGCAAGGAACTCATTAAGCTCCATGTTGCGGAAGTTGTTCTTGATGACGTTCTTGACTGCGCTCATTATTATTCTTCGCCTCTTGCCTCTTGTGCTACAAGCTCGACATGAACCAGAGTGTCATACTTTGGACTTGATCTTCCCATTGCGCGGGGCTGAAAACGCTGGAGCTTTGTGCCCTTGTGCACCGCGGCGCTCACTATACGCAACCGATCAAGGTCCATGCCCTTGTATTCTGCATTTGATTCGAGGTTGTCCAAAAGTTTCAAAAATTCGCCGGCCGCCTTTTCCGGGAACCTGCCGGCAAAAAATCCGTCGCGGATGTTTGACCTGTGGGCCACCTCCATGTTGTAGCGCCTGTATGGGACGGCTTCCTTGCGGGCGATGACGTTCTCAAGGAATTCGCGCGCCTTTTCAATCGACATGCCCTTGATGGCGACAGCAATTTCCCTAGAGTGCTTATGCGAGATGTCTTTCTCCCTTATTGAAGCGCGCACGTGCTTTGTTTTGTCATAATTTTGAAAAGCGTAACCAAACTGTGGCATGTCAATCACTTCAATGGGACATACAGGCTTGACCTGGAAGCTCCGACACCTGGCGCGCCGTGCTGCACACGCTTGTTTGTTATCGCGTATTCGCCAAGGTAGTGTCCGATCATTTCCGGCTTGATGTTAACCTGCGCAAACTCTTTGCCGTTATGAACATGAATAGTGAGACCTACCATGTCTGGAAGAATAATCATATCTCGGGCATGTGTCCTTATGTTGCCCTTCATCTTGCCCTCTCTGGCGAGCTTGACCTTTTCGCGCAACTTCCTCTTGTCGTCATTCATATAAGTGCTGACGCGCTTGTCAAGCGACCTGCGCTGCCTTGAATTAAGAAGCGGCAGTAGGTTCTCTATCGACAGCGATTGAAGCTGCTCATGGGTGTAACCTTTGAACTTGAACTCACGTACCAACTAGATCATTCACTCCTTGTTCGAGGGACCACTTTTAAATCTAACGAGAAAATCATGCTGCTACTATTACACCAGCCCCAGCTTTGTTGCCAGATCTCTTGCACCTTCAGGCGCCTTGAATCTCACAAACGCCTTCTTGCCTCTGATCGTCCTAGTAGTGTTAACCTCTGTCGCTTCAGCCTCGTAGAGGATCTGGATGGCTTCGATTATCTCCTTCTTGCTTGCCTTCTCTGCGACAATGAAAGCCAATTTGTTCTCCTTCTCTATCTGGTTGAACGTCTTTTCAGTTACATAAGGCGCGATTATCAAGGATGTTGCTTCTTCTGCTGTCATACTAATTGTTGGTGCCGCCGTCGCATTGGCCTCTTTCTTTGGCGCTTCCTTCTTGGGCTCTGCCGCTGATGCTGCTGCCTTTGTTGTTGTTTCTTTGCTCATTTGTTGATCAGCTCCATTACTTTGTGCATTGGTGCCTGCAGGCTCTTCAGCTCGTCAATTGCACTTTGCGAAAATATTGTCAGTCTTATTGGCTTTGAACCCGGTGCTAGGTCAATTACGCTTACGTCCTTTGCATGTTTGATATCAACTCCGGATATGGACCGCGAAAGCGCGACCAGCTTTGAGTTGTTGCCTACTACAATGAGGGCGCTCGTGCCTGATCTTGCAGGTCTACCTCTGCGTCTTGCGGTGCCGGATTGCGCCTTTCTCGTCATGCTTGCTCGTGCAATGTCATCGCCAAGGCCAAGGTCCAGCAGTGCCTTTTTCAGGTCCTTGGTCTTGGCGATTGATTCGATGTCGTTTGAAACGATTATCGGGAGTTTTACATTGTCGCCTATCTTGTGGCCGCGCTGCTGCACAAGCTCCTTTCTGGCAGTTGCAGCTATTGCAGAGCAAAGCCCAAGCTGCTTTTCCTTGTGGTTGATTTTCTTGTAGATTATCTTCCACGATTCTGGTGGGTGGGCAACTCTTCCGTGCCTGACGCCTGCTACACCTGCCGCCTGACCTGCCCTCGGGAAACCTTCTCCTCTGGCCCTTGCAAGCCTCGCAATGCCAAGGCCAGTGTTGCGGGACTCGGCACTTACCATTTCACCTGCAGCGGGATAGCGACCCTGCCTCTGGTACGAGTGTGACAGCAGGTTCACATAGACTTTGTGAATGACTTCTGGCCTGTACGGCGTATCAAAGACTACAGGCAGCTCGATTTCGCCTGTTTCCTTGCCGCTTACTGCAACTACTTTGGCCTTCATTATTCAACTACAACCTCCAAAACCTTTGGCTCGAGCACCTTCTTAGATACATTGCGTATTGGCTGCCTCATCTTTATCAGGCGCTTTGGAACGCCCGGAACGGAGCCCCTGACTATGATGTAGTCGCCCTTGACGAGCCCGAAATGCTTGAAGCCGCCTGATGGGTTTATTGAATTCTGCCCGTCTTTTTCAGTGTTTGACATGACGAGTATGCGCTTGTTGTATTCGGTCCTCTGGTGGAATCCCCTCTGGCCCTGCCTTGCGACTGTGTACATGACCACCGCAGGCGAGATCGGGCCGAGTGTTCCCACAGCGCGGACGCTCTTTCTCGACTTGTGCTGCTTTCTCTTGATCCCAAACCTTGTGACTGGGCCTTCAATGCCCTTGCCGCGTGTTATGCCAAAAACGTCGATGTTTTGTCCCACTTGGAAAATGTCGCTTACCTTAACCTCTCTGCCAAGGACGCTTTTTACATAGTCATATTGTGATTTTGCGTCCTTGCCGGAAACTGCCATTTCAAAAACAAACGGAGTCTTTTGAGAAAGGCCAATAGAATTTGGAGAGACCGCAACTATCGCCATGATGGCGCTTGCGCTGCCAAGCATGCCTTCTGCCTTTGCAAAGGCTTCATCGCTGGACTTGGCGTCAAATTTGCGCGACAGCTCTTTTGGCAGATCCTTGGCATAAACGTCAAAGATAGCATGCTGGCCGTAGATGTCTTTCTTGTAGCCGCGGATGCCAATAACCCTGATGGGCGGTGTCACGATTACAGTTGCCGGGTTGAGCAGCTGCTTGCCAAAGTTTGGTGTCTTTTCCCTGTCATCAATTGTCAGTACGTGAATACAGCCAGCTTTGAAACCTGCAAACCCTAAAAGAGAGCTTTTTTCTGCTGCGAGCTGAGGCCAAGTTCTAACTCTTGCCTCAAGGCTCCTGGCCCTTGCCCTTGGTCTAAAGGCAACACTACCCCTCCTCGGGGCGCTATACTTGCGATGACCCATAGATACTGCATGACTCTGCCTGTCCCTTTAATAAGTTAACCGCAATATGGGAAACCTTGAAAGAAATAGAAATTCCTAGGCATGACTGGCAGGAAAAAGCTCTAGGGAATCCGTTCATCTATATGCACTATCGTCGAAGATATGTGGCCGTTCTGAAACGTAGAACGGAACGTGAAACACGTTCTAAAATCAAGGTTTACCTAATCTGCCACCCTTTAGTAAGCCTAAGATATGTCGTCAAATCAGAACGTAAACAAAAACACAAAGATAGCCCTATTCGCAGGCATACTTGCAGTAGGACTTTTGGTAGCTGTCTTGGTCGGGAGCTTCCCGCTGACAAGCAGAGGAGCTGCCGCACAAGAATCCGGTCTGCAGCACCCAGTACTTCATAACAACACGTCCATAGTCTCTGCCACAGGTACTGCAACAACTTCTGTAAAGCCAGACAAAGTATCTATCGCCGTTGGCGTTGAGACGAATGGAACATCTGCAGAAGAAGCAGCTTCCAAGAACGCTGACCTGATAGCCCAGATCATAGCTGCCCTCAAGGAACTTGGCATCACCGAAGATCAGATAGGCACAAGCAACTACAATGTGTTTCCTGTTTACCAACACAAAGAGCCAGCTGAAGTGTGCATAATGATCTACCCACCACCTCCTAAATGCCAGCCAGGGCAGGAAATTGTTGGCTACAGGGCAGTAAACAGCATCACCGTAACGCTTGACGTAGATGGCGAAATCGATGCCGGCGAGGTAATCGACACAGCAATCGAAGCAGGTGCCAACAACGTCAACGGAATATACTTCTTCCTGTCAGATGAAAGACAAGAAGAAGTCCGCGACAGCCTGATCAAGGAAGCAATAGACAGCGCAAAGTACAGGGCAGAAGTGGCAGCCTCGGCGTTGGGATACACCATATCTGGCGTCCAATCAATACACCTGAACGATGTGAACTTCCCGATCTTCTATGGCCGCAGCGCATTGTCAGAAAGCGCAGTATCATCAACACCCATCATGCCTGGCGAACAGCAAGTGTCCACAAGTGTAACTGTCGTATTCTACATGCCGGACATAGCGGTAGCGCAATAGAGACACATAGTGTGAGAGACGCCGTCACAACAGGCGTCCTCGAACTCCCTCCTCTCTTCTCCTTTTATTATCTTTTGCCGATAGAATGATTCAGAATGGCAAGAGTTCCAAGCACAGCTTCTTCCAGTCTTACTGTCTCTGTGCCTTGGTTTGGGAACATGTTGACGACAAATTCGTAAGGCTTAATGCTTGCTCCCTCCTTTGCAAGGATATCGTACACGCCGTGTTTTGGCGCTCCAAATACAACTAGAATATTTTGCGCGTTTTTGGCCCGTTCGATAAGCTTGGCTTCTACATTTTTGAAGTAGCTGCCCTTCCTTGACGTGATGACGACTTCGGTGTTTTCTGCGCTTGCAAGCAGCAGCTTGCCAAGCGACGGTACTTCCTTTACCTCATATCCCCAGTACTCGAAAATGTCCTCCTCAGAAGCCTCGATCGCCTTCAGGTTGGGGTACGGTGAGATGAACTTGACATTTACCTTCTTGCCTTCAAAGCCTTGACCGACAAACGGCACGAGAGACCCAAGTCCAGCCTCAACAAACAGCTGCCCTTTGACCTTAGTGATGACTCCTGTGCGCACGTCGCCGGCTCTCACGCGCTTGATGTCTTCAGGAGGCTTGTGATGCGGCGCCTTGATCGGGTGCAGTATTCCTGCATATTCCAGCTGGTGCATCCTAGGATACAAGGCCTTGCGCAGATACTGTGGAGTGTCAAGGTAGCGCAGGATCGTTTTGAGCAGATTTGGATCGTCCCTTTCAAACTGGGACAGCGAGTCATGGTAGATGTATATCCTCTTTACTTGGAAGATGGCGCAGGCGCGCGCAAACTGCGCAATCTTGATGCTCTTGTCGCGCCTTGTCTGCTCGTCTGAAAGCGAAGAATCAGGTATCGCGACCCAGAGATTGGGCATTATTCTTTCAGCAGCTCTTCAACTGCGCCTTCTAAAAAGCCGTTTGATCCAAAGAACGTGGAGCGCAGTATGCCCTTCCTGTCGACCAGTATGCTCGACGGAGTCCCGCGCAGGGCATACTCTTCAAAGGTCTTGGCGCTGTATTCCTTTGACCTCAAGTATTGCTTTACCCTCTCAACCAGCAAATGTCTGTCCTTTTCGGAATATGATCTAAAGTCGGGGATGTTGGCCTCGATAAAGTCCATTACCTTGCTGTCGGTCATCATCTGGCCGGATTCTTTCTTTAGCATGTCCATGCCAACTGGAAATGGTATCTTGTATGGTATCTTGTTGCCATCCATTAGCTGGCCGTACTGCGCCAGCGCACGGTATGTCTCGCCAATGACTTCGCCGGTCATGACCAGCTTTTGCAGATTCTCAAGCGTGTTTTTATCATAATCCTCAAAAGCGGTCGCCATGCCAAGGACGGTCAGCCCTTGATCCTTGTACTTTTTGTAAATGTCTATTGCTTCCGGGATTCCATAGAGAAAGCAGCCGGGGCAGTTGACCTGAAAAACTTCGACCAGAACAACATTGCCTTTTTCCTTGTCAATGTTTGTGGGCTTGCCCTGAACCCATCTTGAAATTTGAAGGTTGGGTGCCTTGGCACCTATTTTCGCTACCATTACGCAATTCAGCTGGGCAGTTATTCCTTATAATTTTATCAGGTGCCCCGCTTCGAGGTCCTGTCTCGTGCCATTGAAGCGTATCTCTCTATCTCCTCGTCCTCTACCTTGCGCATTGTCTTTGTCTTGTTGTCAATTATGGCCATCTTTAGGTGTCTTGTGCCAGTCTTTTCCTCGCTCACCAGATAGATGGATTCGATTGCAAGCGCAGCGCCTTCGTCAAGGCTAATGTCGGCTTTGTAGCTCTTTTCAAGAAATTCTGTCACCTGATCGCTACCGGCGCCTATCGCCACTGCATCATAGCCGATGTATGTGCCGCTCGGGTCTGTCAGGAATAGAGCAGAACCATTCTTGTCAACGCCTGCAAGTATGAGCGCAACGCCAAATGGCCTCACGCCAGCGTATTGCGTGAACTGCTGGGCCATGTCTGCAATATTCTTGGCAACGCCCTCGACATCTACCGGCTCGTCATAGATCAGCCTATTGCTCTGGGCAAAAAAGCGCGCGTGATCTACTTGAGTGCGCGCGTCAGGAATATAGCCTGCTGCTGCAACGCCAATGTGATCGTCAACCTGAAAGATCTTTTGGGTTACATTTGATATCTGAAGCTTTCTTGCCTTTTCTTCTACTGCAAGTATTACGCCGTCCTTGCTCTTGATGCCTATAGCCAGTGTCCCGCGTCTGACAGTTTCAATCGCATATTCCACTTGGTAAAGCCTACCGTCTGGCGAAAATACGGTAATGGCTCGGTCATAGCCCGCTGCTGCTGGTAACAATTCAATCTAGATTTTTGTAATGTTCCATTTAAGCCTAACTATGAGGGCTCGGCACAAAAGCAAACGCAAGCTTGATTTTAATATCGTACCGGCCAAGTGATTCCCGTATGGTTCAGGACGAAGTGATATTCTATGGTCACCCAAATGTCCAGTCGCTGCATGGCAAGACGGTTGAGATAACCAAGGATGAACATCTTACGCTAAGGGGTGACTGCATAATAGGGGTGCGGGCGAGCAAGGCTTGCGCCGACCTAGACGAGACCTTAAAGCGCAGGCTGGCATCAAACGACTCTGTCGTGAGCATAGAGATAATGGTGGGCAGCGAGACCTTTGTCATAAATGGCAGAGGCGACGAACGGATTAGCCTACAAAACCCTCACGACATCGTGATACGCAAGACGAACTTTGTCTGCCCGCGCACATTGTCAGTCAGGTGCGACAAGGCTTCTTCTGACGTACCAAGAAAGATTGTCAAAATGTTGCAGGATAAGGACGCAAAGGGTATATTCAGGATCACTATCGAATAGCTACTTTTTTGGTTGCTCTTTTCCTGCAACAATCATTTCTACGTACTCTTTTCTTCCCATAGCTTTTGCCAGTGCTGCGTTTAATATTTCCAGCGCAGCATATTCTTTGTAATGGTCGCCCTTGCACTGGCTGCAAACATCATCCTTTCCTGCAAACGCCGCGACAAATTTCTTGTCTTCAAGCACGCTTTTCAAAACCTTTAGCAGCCTAGTGCCTGTGTCATCAACAAGCTTGGCATGCTTTTCGAGGTCTGGCACATCATAGCTGAATGCGCGGAGGGTTGGTGCATAATATTTCATCACGGCGCCTCTCACCTCGACCATCTTGGTGGCTTCAATCAGGCCGGCACTTTTCAGAGTGTCCAGATGGTGCCGGATGGTAGTTGTTGCTTTTTTATAACCCGAGCTGCCAAGCGCCTTGGCGATTTCATCGGCAGACATTTGCTTGTGGCTCAAGATTTCAAGGATTTTTATCCTGACGGGGTCATTTAGTGCCTGTGCGGCAGAATAGCCAAGTGTAGTCACTCTTTTTATCCTGACATCTTTCTGGAACAGGGTTTCGGCCATTGTAGCATCAGAATCGAACGTACATAGTAAAAGGCAGTTATATCAGTAATTGTTGCCCTGATTGTTAAATGTTATGACTATTGCCATGTCGGTCCAACATATAGCTATACGTAACGATTATTAATACAATATTAATATACTAATACTATTGCTATGATATCTATCATAGCAATTTAATAAGTATGGTAGATAGTCGCCGCAGGGCAGACATGCTAGCCTGTGCGGTCGTTATGAGCATGCATACTGGTCAAAAACTGGCAAAAAGCAGGTCTGAAATTGAGCTATAATTTGCGGCCGCTTATGCGCTCGTAGGCCAGAATGTATCGCCGGCTAAGCTCGTTTGCCACTTCGGGCGCCACTTCAGGAGATTCAGGTTTTTTGCCCTCCTTGGCAAGACTGTCTACCTTGTCCTTGAACCCTATCTTGGCAAGCCAGTCGCGCAAAAGTTGCTTGTCATAGCTTTCTTGAACCTTGCCGGGCTGGTGGTCGGTCTTGAGCCACAGCCTGTACTCGTCGGGACCAAGCGAGTCCCCAAGGACAATGTCGCCCTGTTCATTCCTGCCAAATTCGAACTTGACGTCTGCAATGATAAAACCTGCCCGCTCCACAATCTTGCTCATTTTCTCATATAGCGATATTGATGTTTTTTCCAAGTAATCAAAGTCCTTTTCAGACAAAATGCCTGAGAAGATTGCTTGCTGCCTGGTTATTGGCGTGTCATGCTCCTCAGACTTTGTCGTAGGGTCGAAAATGGGCCGCGGCAGTTTACCTGCCAGAATAGGCTTGAAGTCCAATGGCAGACCCTTGCCAAGATGACCTTTGTATCGGTCGACAAAGCTACCATAAAAGTATCCCCGTACCACGCATTCCACAGGTACCATTTTGAGCTTCTTTACCTCCATCTTGTCCTTTTCGACTATCCTTACCATGTGATGCGGAGTTTGAAGCGTATCAAACCAAAACTGGCCGAACCTGCAGAGAACCTCACCCTTCCTTGGGATGGGAGTGGCCATATTGACATCAAAGGCAGAAACACGGTCTGAAAAGTGAAACAAGATGTTGCCGTTATCAAGCTCGTAAATGTCCTTGACCTTGCCCTTGCGTAGGAGCCTCATCATTGCAATGCCTACTATGTGCATGCAATAAAAAATCTATCTATGATTGAAAGATTTTTAACACTGCTACTAACCAGCTAATACCAAGTTAATGGTTAGCAATGACCTCCTTGCCATAGGCCGACCAATCTGCGTAGGTATTATCGGCGGAGGTCAACTCGGAAAAATGATTGCGCATGAGGCAAGGCGGATGTCGCTTAAGGTTATCGTGCTTGATCCTACTGAAGGATGCCCAGCTTCTGGAGTGGCAGACGAGCAGATAGTTGCCGACTTTAAGGACGAAAACGCGATAATGAAACTGGCGGAAAAGTGCGACATTCTGACCTATGAAATCGAGCTGGCGAATTCTGCAGCGCTCAAAGAGCTTGAAGCAAAGAGCTATCCTGTCAGGCCGGCGCCGGAGACCCTGCGTATAATACAGAACAAATACCGGCAAAAGTCGTTTCTGAAAGATCACAAGATCGCCGTGCCGGATTTTGCGCTTGTGCGATCTGAAGAGCACCTGCACGAACTATGCGAGCAGTTTGGATTCCCTGCCATGCTCAAAGCATGCGAGGACTCGTACGATGGCAGGGGCAACTTTCTGATAACCTCAAAAAACAAAATGCATGAAGCCTTCAACTACTTTGCAGGCAGGGAATGCATGCTGGAGAAGTTCGTGCCGTTCACAAAAGAGATATCCATAATGGTCGCCCGCAACCCAAGCGGCCAGATAGAGTCGTTCCCGGTGGCGGAAAACATACATAAGAACAGCATCCTTGACACCACTATAGTGCCGGCGAGAATTGATCGCAAAGTGGAGTTAAAAGCAAAAAAGATGGCAGAAAGAACCATGCAAGTGCTGCACGGCGCCGGGATATTTGGCATTGAAATGTTTGTAACAAAAAAGGGCGACGTGTTGGTAAATGAGATCGCCCCAAGGCCGCACAATTCAGGCCACTATACTAACGAGGCGTGCTCCGTCTCGCAGTTTGAGCAGCACCTGCGGGCGGTGCTCGACCTGCCACTATCAAAACCAGAGCTGCTATCGCCTGCGGTCATGATCAACATACTTGGCGCTGAAAATTCAAACGGGCCATACGCTGTAAAGGGCCTGACAAAGATGCTCAGAGTGCCCGGCGCAAAGCTGTACATATATGGCAAGAAAACTGCCAAGCCGCAGCGCAAGCTGGGCCATATCACTGCTACAGGCAGGACTGTAAAGGAGGCGCTTGCGCGCGCCGCAAAGGCTAGAAAGGCGGTCGAGCTTATCCCTACGGGTGGAGCAGAATGAAAAAAGCTCTTGTCGGCATCATAATGGGAAGCGACTCTGATCTGCCTGTAATGAAAGAGGCAAAAGAGGTTCTCGACTCGTTTGGCATTCCAAATGAGATCACGATAGTGTCTGCGCACCGCACCACGAGGAGGATGGTCGATTACGCTTCTGGTGCGAAGAAGAGAGGTATGGAGGTCATTATTGCAGGGGCCGGAGGCGCTGCTCACTTGCCTGGCATGGTGGCATCGCTGACGCCTCTGCCCGTAATCGGTGTTCCAGTCAGGACAAAGAGCCTTGACGGCTTGGATTCGCTTCTGTCAATAGCGCAGATGCCACCCGGCGTTCCTGTAGCCACTGTCGCGGTAAACGGCGCCAAGAACGCAGGTATACTTGCGTGCCAGATTCTAGCGATAAAGCACCAAGACATAGCCAGAAAGGTCGAAAAATACAAGCGCGACCTAGAATCCAGCGTGCTGAAAAAGGCAGGTATACTTGAGAAATCAGGCGTCAAGAGATACCTGAAAAGATTGCAGTAGAATTTATTTGTGGGCGGCAATCCTATCTGTTGCCGTGGAGCATACACATCATTCTTCTCACGCTCAATCGCACGAGGAAGAGGAAGAACACGGTGGTCATGGTGATGCCGAGCCGATCGTCATAAAGAGGGTGGCTGCGCACCAAAAGCTGGCGCAGGAAATGAAGAAAAGTGGGATTGATTGCGATGCGCTTCCATACGGATCGCACCAGCTAGAGCACAAAGAAGCCTACTACAGCCACGGCTTTGCGCTGTCGTCCAGACTAGTGACTAACAAGGGCCTGATAAAAGTAAACGGCAAAAATATCGACTTTGTCCAAGTGTTGCAGAGGAATTGAGAGAATATGCCAAAGCAAGACCCAACCCCGTTGCCGTATGGCCTGTTGCAATATTATCAAGTACACTATATCTTGAAGGTAGAAAGCGGAGAGAACGGCAATTTTCTTGCAAGGTGTGAGCCCATAACAAAGGGCCATTTTGGCAACAAGCAAGTAGTCGGCGTCAGGTGGACTGGCGCGGACGAGTTTGCCGAGGTATTGCAAGAGGACGCCAAGCTGATTGAGATGCTAAAGGAAGTCATGCTGCGCGAAGGCGAGATAAGGGTTGACCCCTTGGACGACCACATCAGGATTTATGGCAAATGGATTCACGAAGACTCGTTTGCTTTCAACCAGGCCATGCTGGAAATCGCTGACAGGATTGCGGGGCACATTAAAACTCGGCTGCATATACTCAACAAACCAACGCCCTAGCAATTCCACAAAGGTGTTCATAACTAATGCCGGACATGAAGTTACCTTTAATAGTCCTGAAAAAGTTGCAATTTTGTGGAAAAGCAGTCTTCTCTCAAATCTAATCTGAAATTTAGCGGTAAAACTGTTGTTATTACTGGCAGCGGGACAGGCATCGGGCAGGCAATAGCAAAAAAGTTTGCCGAGAACGGTGCCAACATTGTCATCATGGGCAGGAGAAAGGAGCCTCTTGACCAGACAGCTAGCATGCTGAACAAGATAATCGCTTCTGCCGGATCTTCTGGCAAGGTCGTGGTTTTCCCCAGAGTTGATGTCGCAGATGAAGCCGGCATAAACGCCATGTTTGCGAGCCTGAAGAATCAGTTTGGCAAGGTCGACATCATTGTCAACAATGCAGGTGTTTCAGGACCTGTCAAGACTTTTACAAATGCAAGCGTCAAAGAGTTCCGCGAAGCTGTTGCCATCCACCTGACAGGCACGTTCTGGACCTCTGTCAGCGGTCTGAGCGCGATGGAAAGGGGCGGCAAGATAATCACGATTGCGACATTTTTCACAGAGGAGAACCGCTACGAGCAGAGGCCCTACAGATTTCGGACTCCATACACGGCGGCACAGGGAGCCAAGAACCGCCTTGCAGAGGCCCTTGCGTGGGAGCTGGTAGAGCGCGACATTCGCTCGATATCCACCAACCCTGGGCCGGTGCACTCTGACAGGATATACAAGACAGTCTATCCAAAGGCTGCCGCCGAATTTCTGCGCATAGGCGGCTACCCTGGGCTTAGCTCTATAGAGGTCGAGAAGGTCACTGCGGGCGCGCTCCCTCTGCTGGGCGAGCAGGACGAAGTTGTCGCAAACGGCTGCCGACAGGTGGCGGTCGAGATTGCCAAGGCGCGTGGGCAAGAAGAATCTGAAGAAAACATAAAGAAACTTTCGGAAACCGTTGCAGGCGCTCTTGCCAAGATGCAGGAAATTGCCGAAAAGATACAGAATAACACTAGCAAGATGATAGTTGACGGCGAGTTCTTGACGCAGGAGGACGTGGCAGAGATGGTCATGAACCTCTGCGACGAGAAGATAAGCAAGCTGATAAACGGCAGGGTGATCCCAAACGACCGCGTGTTCTACCCTGTCAAGCCGATAGTTGGAACCTCAGTCGACGGACCAGCACAGCCCGACTTGAAGGACAAGGTCATCATCCTGACCACCAGCTCTTCAGCCAAAAAAGACATCGAGCGGGTCAAGCAGGTCGCAAGACTTGCGCAAGGCGCTGGCGCAAAGCAGGTAATAGTCCTTGCCAACAACCAGAGCGACATGCAAGAATACCGAGATTTCCACAACCACGCCATAAACATGCTGGACGAAGAGAGTGTGAGGCGCATCTTTAACACCGCAAGGACAAAGTTTGGCAAGATCGATTCTGTCATTCATTTTACCGGCGACTATGACTACAATGCCGCATTCAGCTCGCTTTCAAGAAGCCAGTGGGACGCACTGGTCAACAACTTTATCTACATTCCAGGGCTGATCACAAAGGAAGCGGTAAACGCGATGGCACCGCAAGGCGCGGTAGAAGAGCCTGCAAAGTACAAGGACTCTAAGGGCACAGTCGTAATCGTTGGGCCGGACGCGCCTGTGGGCAAAAAGATCTCTGGCGTCCTAAGAGCAAGGGCTGATGTCTTCCGCGGCGCGCTGCGGCCGTACACAGCGACAGTGAACCAAGAGCTGGGTGATGTCCTTGGCTCAAGTATCAAGCTGCATCTTGTGCTCGCCGGCAATAGCGAAGGATCAGAGCCTGATGCTGCAAGGCTGCACAATTCAATCCTGAACCTGGCAGCTGGCGTCGCGCTCAAAAGAAACGAAGCGATATTCTATGTCGACGAAGCAAGAAAGTAAAGATATATCCACAAAAATTAGGGCTGCCAAAAAACAAGCCAAACTACCTTGAGGCGAACCAGTCGATGACAAACTCGATGGCCACTGCTATCAGTGCCAAGCCCAGCAAACGTTGAAGCAGCACGTCTTTTGTAGTACGCGATATCCTTGCCCCTATCTGTGCACCAGCAAACGCGCCTGCTGACAGAGCGGCTGCCTGCAGGTAGTCAGGATGCCCCAAGAGACCGTGCGCAAAGATGCCTGCAATCGAAGTCGTCATGAGCGTCAGCTGAGATGTTGGCACGGCACGCGGCATAGTCAGGCCAAGCACGAGCAGCATCAGTGGCACAAATATTATCCCGCCGCCTACGCCAAATAAGCTTGCTATGATGCCTGCTCCAAAAGTTGCCGGAAACACTGCGGCATAGGCCATCGAGCGCTTTTTGGCGGCGCTATCTTTTAGAATTGAATTCTTGTAAAGCACATAGATGCCGGCGAACATCAGCAAGATGCCAAAGTACAGCTTGAACGACTCTACTGACACGGATTCAGAAAGGATGGCGCCCAGCACTGCGCCAGGTACTGCAAATGCAGACATTGTGAGCCCAAGCCGGTAGTCGATCCTCTTTTGTCTGGAATATTCTATAGTCGACGACACGCTTGTAGAGGTCACCGCAATTAGGCTCGTGCTTGCCGCTTGGGCAGGCGGCAAGCCCAAGAATGTAAGAGCCGGCACCATTATGATGCCGCCGCCCACCCCTATCATCGAACCCAAGGTTCCGGCCCCAAGGCCAACTGCAATGAGAACTACTATAGTGGTGATTGGGTCTAGCACGACAATACTGCATCCTTTATGGGTTCAGTGTTATAACCGGGGAGGGTAAAATTCCTTTGCAATAGCTATTATTCTTTCCATGCATTGAGCACAGTTATCACTTGAGTGCCTACGACCCCGCCTACTGTTTTGATCCTGTTTGCGATAATATCAGCGAGGTCGCTTGAGTTCTTTGCCCTCACCTTGAGGAGCATGTCACTGTAGGTATGAGTCTCGTACACCTCAGATATTGCGTCGATCGTTGAGAGCCTTTTTGCAACATCGGCCAGCCTGCCCGGCGCAGCATTGAGGAGTATGAACGCTACTACATTCTGGCCTATGGCCGTCGAGTCAACAGAGATTGTGAATTTCCTTATCACGCCGGTCCTGCGGAGCCTCTTTATCCTGTTCCTGACCGTTCCCTCTGTCACGCGCAGGCTGCTTGCCATTCTCACAAGCGGGACAGAGCTGTCTTTTTGCAAGAGGTTCAAGAGCCTTAAGTCCATCTCATCTATTTTCAATGCGTGTCAGGGTTTCTCGCATTCAGTTTTATAGTTTTATTAACCCCACACAAGATGTTAAAAGTCGGTAGCTAGATTGCGCGTAATCGTTGTCGGCTTTGGAGTCGTAGGGCAGAGCTTTGCCAAGCTGCTGCTGTCCAGATCAGCCGACCTGTACAGCAAGTATGGGATAAAGCCCCGCATAGTGGCATGCGTTGACAACGATGGCTCGGCGGTAGCGCCTGCCGGCCTTGACCTCCAGCGCCTGCTTGATGCAAAGAAGACCAAGGGGACTGTGGGTGCCTATGAAAGAGGAGGCAAATTCAGCCCGCTGCAGGTGATCGAAAGCGTCGAGGCAGAAGTGGTGCTCGAGTGCACGCCGACCAACCTTAATGACGGCGAGCCTGGAACTTCACACATAATCACAGCGATGAGGACTGGCAAGCATGTGATCAGTGTGAACAAGGGGCCGCTTGCCCTCGCATTCCCATCATTGATCGAGCTTGCAAACTATAATGGAGTAATGCTGCGTTTCAGCGGGACGGTTGGAGGCGGAACTCCCATTCTAGAATTTGCAAAGCGCTGCCTAAAGGGCGACAGGATAACGTCCTTCAAGGGCATATTGAATGGGACAACGAACTATATCCTGAGCAAGATGGAAGAAGGACTGACGTATGAAAGCGCGCTGCAGGATGCCTCAAAAAAAGGCTATGCCGAAGCAAACCCCTCACTTGATGTCGACGGCTTTGATGCCGCGGCAAAGCTGGTCATCATGGCAAACTGGGTGATGGGCATGAAGGTGACTATGAAAGATGTCAAGCGTACAGGCATCACCAAGGTGACCGTCACCGATGTGAAAAAGGCAGCACAGCGCGGCAATGCGATCAAGCTCATAGCGGCGTGCGACAGCAGGCAGCTTGATGTGACGCCGAGCGAAGTCGCCAAGACAGACCCGATATGCGTCAACGGCACGCTCAATGCAGTCACGTTTTCATCAGAGCATTCCGGCCAGCAAACCATAATCGGCAGGGGCGCAGGTGGGATGGAGACTGCAAGTGCAGTGCTCCGTGATCTGATAGAGATACGCGATACTACCTTTAGCTGAACCAAAAAGGTCCTAAAGGGCTGGGAGAGTCAGTTTTCATTCTTTATAAATAAAAATCTGTGTAATTCAGCAGAACAAAAATAGGTATAAATATTGCAACTTACCATCAAATTTCTATAAGGTAAATATGCAAATTTTAACCGTAGAGACAGAAAAAAGGGAAGGAATTGCAGATGGCGACGCATTTGTATGCAACCGCTGCAAGAGCAAGCCTGCTGAAATATTCCAAGTAAACGGCGAGTACTGCCTAGACTGTTGGCAGGCGATTACCCATACCAACTTATGATTAAGTAAGCAATAACTAAAGCCTTAAGTAGCCTGCTTGCCTAGGGGTAGCTATGGCTTTAACTGAAAGCTTGAGCCCTTACGAGCGATTCTTAAGCAAAGTACAAAATCCCTACACGCGGCACCAGTACGAACACTTTGTACAGGTCTTTTGTGAGTACGTCCGCGGCAGGGAAATAACATCCAAAAAACTGGAGAGGTTGAAGAAAGAACTACGGAAAGCGCAGCGTGGTAAATCACGCGACCAATCCAGAATAGAAGAGTTAGAAAAACAGGTAATGGCAGAGACTATAGCATTATTCGACCCAGTGATAAACGAAATTTTCAATTCAACTCCTCTAGCCGTTCAGGACGCTATTTCACGCTGTCTGGACGACATGAAAGCGAAGGGCAAAAAGTGGGGAACCCGCATAGCGTTGGTTAACGGGCTTTGGAAGTTATACAAAGCAAATAAGAAGGACAGAGAATTAGACTGGGACGAACTGCGCGCACAGGTCGGAGACGACGAAACCGAGCACGACGATCAGCCATACAGCAGACCACTACTTCAAAAATTGATGACAGCCGCGGACTTGCGCAAAAAGGTTATAGTCGGCATTTATGCAACGGCAGGGATTCGGCGGGGAGCATTACCGCCACTGAAAAGGAAGCACAAGTTTAAGGCAAAGTTGCCCGACGGTTCCGACGTGTATGTCCTTGAGGTCTACCCCAACTCGCCTAAGTATAGATACCTCACGGCCGTAACGCCCGAAGTCACACAGCTTATGGACCAGTATGATGCTGCAAGGGCAGCCGCCGGCGAAATACTGACTGGAGAGTCGCCACTTATCCGCGAAGAATACTCTGAGGAAAACATCAACAACCCTAAACACATCACAGAAAGCACAATAGCCCAGCTCGTTACTAACCTGATAGAGAGAGCAGGGATAGCATCAGAAATAAAGCAGAAAAAAATACACCAGATGCACGGGTTCCGCAAAACTGTTTATTCCGAGCTGGTCAGAGCAGGGGTTAAAGAGCTAAACATCAAAAAACTGATGGGACATTCAACGGGTCTGGGAAAGAATTACGACAGGTCAGAATTTATTGAAGTTGTTTTGCCAGAGTATGCCAAGGCTGTCCCGGCACTTACGATATCAGACGCGCCGGAGCTGAAACGACAGGTCAGGGAATTAGAGGTCAAAGTGTCAGATGTTGACGCCATGAAAGCAGCATACCTGAAACTCAAGGAGGACAACGAACGGCTAGAGGCGGAAGTAGAACAATTAAAGCAAAAGAACAAGCTCAGGACAGAAAATCTGGAACATAAGGAAGCGCTCGTCGAAATCTACGAGCGGAAATATCTGGAGCTTAAAGAGCGTCTGGACAGGCTCGAAGGCAAGGTAGTAGTAGACGATAACAATACCGATGATGTCCACAAACACCTTGACATGTTGATGCGCGAAGAACCAGAGATATGGTCGAGAGTGATGCGGTGGGAACAGGACCGCAAGGAACGGGAGAAGGAAAAGCAGGAGACATGACTTCCGCCGCAGTCAGTTTTTGCTACCACCCCCTCCCCTAAAGGTGCCTCAATCATTATAAAGTACCCTTGGAAAAGGTAGGACATTATGCAAAATTGGCATAATGGAGGTGGCACTCCACTACACCGCGGGGTTCCGCAACCAACTAGAGGGGTTGATGGCGGATAGCAGCCAATACTCAGCCCCTCTTAAAAACATTTTTGGGGGAAGAAAACCACAACGCTGAGACAGTTATACAGCGGTTGGAACAGTACGCGCACGAGCTAGTGCACTATGCGGCGCTAGTCCGAAAATACGGCGTTACCGAAGACACGGCTAAAAAACTGGATGATGCGCTAGATGTGAAGATAGCGCAACAGCGCAGCGTTAACCATGAATTGTCATTGATGCCGATAAGCGACGAATGGGAACAGGTCGCCATAGCGCTGGAAAAATCCCCCGGCGCGGCGCGGTATTACAAGCAACGGGGGAAGCACAAGACTTCAAAAAACCACATAAGGCGCAAAATGCACGACCTAGAATTATACAGAAAAGCGAAACAGAGGGTAGAATCCGACCAGCTCGAAGTGGCAATTATTCGGCATTTTGACGAAAGCATAGCGCCTAATCGGGTATACAAGCGCATTCAGGCGACCAAGAAGCTAACAGAACCAGATTTCAACAAAGCACCAGGGGCAAAGCTATATGCAGAAGACAAATAACCAACAACAGCAGCAACAGTATAAACGACAAAGATTCAGCAAGGGCCAATGGCGGCAAATTCTCAGGTCCATAGAGGCGGAAAAGGGTTTTATTAGCACGCATGACTTGCTGCCTTATTCTAGTGGCAAGATCGAAAACGCGTACCAAAAGGCGAACTGGCTTGTGCGCCAAGGGTTGTTATTCTCCAACGGCAAGCGGCCAGCATTTTACTACACCACACCGATTAAAGCGCTACCAGCGTCGAAAATCAGATATCTAAAGTTAACCATGGCAAACCCGCCGGTGACGTATTCCGGAGACTACAGTATAGTGGCAAAACAGGGTAATTTATGCGTGCAGCAGTTGCAGACTTTGCCGCATTCCACTTTTTCTGAACACTCACTCCGTATGCAACGCACCACCCCAAAACTCCCCAACACCCAAAAAACGAAAAACGTCAACTGAACGCAGTAGAGCGTACCGCGCACGCCGAAAAGCGCAACAACATGTCTGTACCTGTACGCCTGCTATTACATGCGATAACTGCTACCAGACTTATGTGTTAGGTGCTACGGTTACTGCTTACGACATTAGGACTAGGACTATTTCATACATACCCCACTACGGAAGGAAACATGTTTTCTCTAGCTCTTATTCTCCCCGCATACATCGGCATGAAGCTCTCGTAAAGAGCTTCTCGTTGCCTTACTTTATGGCGCTAAATGCTATTCATACTTCTTCCCCCGTTCTGGTTCATAAGACGTACTTCGAATTTTACACTTCCCCTGATGCTTTCGACTTCTCCCACGTCCCCGCCAGGAACCGCGCCGTAAGGGGTAAGCTCGAGCTCGTGTTTGCCGGCAAAGTCATCCCCATCTCCTATGAAATTTACAAAAGTGGGTTTGTCATAATAAAACCGCGCTCTTCCCACGCTCCCATGCGCCCCGCCATGCTTGAAACCTTCATGGAAAGGATCCGCGCTATACTACCTTTCCCCTCCCCGCCGGTGCAAGGGTGGAAAATTGCTGCCAGTGACGTTCACTTTGACGTTCCCACGCTGGAAAAAAGTAAACGCTACGTCCGCTTTAACTACCTCAATACAACCTTCCAATGTTACAACAAAACCATTGAGGGTGAAAGGTTCCTCAGGCTAGAAGCTCAAATTTACCCCGCTGTTACTCAAGACTACTACCCCGCCGCGGTGGAAGCTGCGCGCCAAAAGTTGCTGGGAGTGTTGGGTAAAAATTGACAGAACAACAACAATTTAACGGCTCTGGGCTGTGCAACGTTTACCCTAACCCAGAAGTGTTAAGTCTTAACGCATCAAGGCTCGCCGCCATTAAGGAAAACCTGAAAGTGTTAAAGGAAAAGAGGAACAAAGCTTGCGCAGAATTCCATGAGACTAAAAAGGAATGGTACAGCAAGGTAAAACAAGAGTCATTAGAGGCGGCTAAACACGCGCCGCTTGAATGGCTCAAGAAAATGACAAAACCCGTTGATGACACTGTAACAAGGGAAGAGATGGAAAATGAGGCAGCTAAAAAAAGAGCTGGGTTATTATTAGAAATGAAAATGCAGTCATTCGACAGGCCGTGGCCTGAAGAAGAAAAACTCCTACTCGAACAGCGGTACAGGGAAGAGCTTGAAGACAACTTCAAAAGATTCGGCAAGTTCTATGGTTGGAAGAGCGTGGAAGACTATGAGCGGAAAATAGACGAGCGAATTAAGGAATGGGGCACAATTCCTTACATGGACTATTATTATACATACGTCAAAAAGCTAACTTGCAAGCATTGTGGGGAAGTCTTTTACGCCCATAAATACAGGGCGAGGTATTGTTCCTACAGGTGCGCTAACGATGCATTCATAGCTCGCCGCAAGATGCGGAGGGAAAAAGCAAGGGAGAAAGTGTGCGCGTACTGTAAACAACCCTTCAAGGCGAAACGAAAGGACGCAAAATACTGCTGCGAAAGTCACCGCGTCCGCGCCTGCCAGCTGCGGAACCACCCATCAAAAATAGTGTATTAAAGCAGCGTTACTAACTATGCCTAACAATGAGTAACACATACGCAACAATAAAAATCAAACCTGAAACGCGGGAGAAAATACAATCGCTCGGTAAATACGGGGACAGCTACGACACCATCCTGAATCGCCTTGTCGCCAGGGAGAGCGCGTCACAGGCATGATCGACATCGTAACCGTTAAGACTAAAAACGCCAGTATGGTATGGGGCGACTCTCGGACAGACGGTCATGACACCATAGTGCGAAAAATGTATGCAAGCGCGACATCCCCATCAGAACCCGCACCGGCTAGAACAGATTCGCAAACAAGAGTTCAAAGCGCAATTTCGCAATTGAATGTGGTCAAACCAGCAAACCACGTAATCCGAAACGTCGACATGCACAGTGGCACCACAAGAAGTACAACGGTCATGCCAGACGGAACTGTCAGAAAAAACGTGTCGATCAGGAGTTGAGCGACGACATGCAATTTTTTAATAAGGTCAAAACTGAGCTGTCGAGCGGCGTCCCAAACGCTGAAGCGATCAGAGCATATTGCAATAAACGAATAGCGCATATTGACGCATCGCTGCCGTACCTTGAACTACATGAAGCCGTCTTTCCGTCATACTTTAGGTCTCTCTCATACACAGCGCAAAGACAGATCGAGCTTTTGCGTGCGGTAATTGAGCAGCTCGACAACCAAGAATCAACCGAATTAAAAATTGCAAATATACGCCATCTTGCAGGCCTGCAGGGTATACGACCATATGGGCGTGACATTCTCGCCCTCTTGGAGGGTAGAGCGCCAGAGCTCCCAGAGCAATTGCGGGACATCCCACAGTTTTTGAAGGCAGAGGAGGCGCGGAAAGAATTGGAACGACAGCAGCGCGTTTGGGAGGCAAGGGCCCGGCGAGAAGCGCAAAAGGAAGCCGAGCTTCAAAGACAGGCACAGGAAGAGAGACGGAAGTTCGCTGAAAAGCTGCGGATACCGCCGGAAGCATTAGACAAACTGGCAACGTCATAAAATAAAATATAGCGATAACCATGCAGAGATTGCCAAATGTCGATTTCACCCGCCCATGTAGGGACTGCAAGAGAATTGTAGGCTTCAACGACACATTTAGATCTCCGATAAGCGGGGCACGAATTCCTTTCGACATAAGGACTGGGCACCCTCACAAGTGCGGGGGCGGGGTTATTACCCTTAGAGACGCCAGTGGGGAGAATGAAGCCATCGCATATAGGGAGACTGAGCAATGAGCGCGGACCCGTTAGCCATTGACCCTCAATTCATAGAAGAAAATTCACGTTCACAACTAGTCTCAACTAGGCAAGGCGGGCCTTATTCAAGGGGGCAGAGGCGCAAGCGCAGAAAGGAAGTTTTCAGGTTACACTTCGAACAAGGGTTACCAGCAACCAAGATAGCGGAACTCATGCATGTCAATAGAAATACGATAAATGATGACATCCGATTCCTCTACCGAAAACTAGCAGGGGATCTTGAAGGTCAGGATTTTGATGGATACTTTTCCAAACAGTTGGTGCGACTGGAAATACAGCGCTCTAGAATAATGGGATACCTTTCACAAACTCAAGATCTGGACAAAAAACTGGCCATAGAAAAAACAGTTGTCAGAAATAGACTATAGGCTGGCTACGATGTTCGAGCGCTACAAGTTCAGCTTATTCAAGTTCTGGGACGAAGTTGCTAAAACGGTCAATTCACTAGCTGAAAGCGAGAAACTAGGATACGGGTATACCACGATGTACGAGTTAAACAGAATTCCAAAGAAGGCTGTCAAACTGATCAAGCAATTACGGGAGGAGCACAACAGCGCGGTCAACGCGGTAGGAGCAGGGGAGCCGATAGTATGAGCAGCAGTAGTAGTGGCATCAAAGAACCCAAGAACCCTTTTGATAAAATGTTATGGTATGCAGAATTCGTACCTGCCAAGTGGAAACAACTGCTAGATTTCCATGAGAAATACGCTACTGAATTCAGGGAAAGAGCAAGGACAGAAACCAGTCCCAAGCTACGGGAATTCTTCTTAAAATGGGCAGAGAGGCACGAAGCAGACTTGGCACGCATGAGGGACATAACGCCGGCGATTTACTTCACGGCAAGAAGTAACCAGAAACGATTGGAGGAATTGAAGTAGGAAATGAAACAAAAACAAAAACAATACTATTGTGAGTATTGCGGGCAACTCTGCTATCCAGACTCATTCTTTCACAATGAAAATCATGTATTGCTAAAGGGATTTCTGACTTCAGGTAAAAAATACGACAAAGTAACGGGGGAGCGATTGAAGTAAAATGAGCCAAATTATCAAACGTCAAAAACCGCTGCGGGGAGCGTACGCGCCAGAGCGCGGCATTGAAGCAAACGAAGGTCCTAGGTGGCTTGTATGTAGTATTTGTGGTAACGAGTATGACAAACAGCGCGGTTGTTGGTACTGTAAAATGAAGCAAGTCCGAGGAGAGGGGGAGAACGAATGACAACACTAATGAACCCACCAGAACGACCCATACCAGAGCTGGAAAAGCCAAAGAGATTCAGATATCAGGTAGCTGCATTACACATCGGCACCTATCAACAGGGGCCGTGGGATAAGGACAAATGCATCATAACGGGGGAGATGTTAGAGAGAGCAGCACCGACACTATTCCACCGACCACTTAGACTCAATCATAATGAATGGCTACCTTTCCCAGAAAACATGACCGAGACATTCTCTTATGGGGATGGGATGCTGGTTGGTGAAATCACCGTTAACGAACAGATAGACAGCAAAATCCAGAGTGGGGAAATCCAATTTGTTTCGTGTGATTTTTGGAATTTACAGAAAGAGGGTCTTGTATTCGTGGGCCTATCCCTATTGACCAAAGGCAATCCACCAGCCGACAAACTGGCGATGATCTTCCCGAAATCGCGGAGGGAACTAACAGTTATGGAGGAGTCACAAAACCCCATCACCACTTCTCATAGCTCAGTGGTAAAAGAGAGCGACGAAATAGAAACAGCAAAAGCATTGATGCACGCGGCAAAGACAAAGTTCAACCTGTCGGACCAAGATTGTTACGACATGGGCGGCGAAGCTATCGCACATTTGGGTTTGGCAGCAATCCACGCAGACTTGGCGACACAAACGGGAGACAGGCTTAAGCAACTTTGGCACGCCTCTAAGTTTATCAACCACTCCACCGCGGCGACTGCTCACGCAATAAACAATCAAACGGTCAAGGGCATAAAGGCACTGGCGAATGAGGCATACGAAAAGCTGGACAGAGTAGTGGAAAGCTGCGACGATCCAGACTGCTTACTTGCAGACCCGCACAGTCATGAGGGAGACGTGGAATAAATGTCATCATCATCAGAATACATAGAGTTTAAGGGCATCCAATACACCCCATTAGAGTTCGCCGCATTGGTAGCCGAGCTGGTGCCGGAGCAACACAAGAACGTGGTGGACATACAACGCCAGCTCATCAAGCAGAGCGAGCACAACATCAGGGAACACAAACAATTAATAAAATTGTACGAAAAACACGACCCCACAAACTACTATCTGCCAAAGCTCAGAGCGCAGCTAGCCAACATGGAGCGAATCAAAAAAGAGCGGGAATGGGGACTTAGAGTATTGTTGAGCTCGAAGGACACTGTAAAATTACTGTCTGAAAAGGTAAAACAGGAGGTCGGAGAACAATAACTTGTCTAGCTCCACAATGCCGTTAGACTTTCTCATGCAGGTAAAAGGCGACGCAGAGGTGCAATCCAAATTCAAAAAGACCGGCGATATAATAGATGAAGTCGGAGACAAGACAGACAAGGCAGCTAAGAAAGGAAATTCAATGTTCGACGCTTATGCAAAAGCGGCGGGTGGGTTTAGCATTGCAACTGGCGGAGTCACAAGCCTGTTTTTCAGTTATGGCAACTTGGAAAAGGGACAGCTGAGAGTAGACAGGGCACAGAATGAAGTCAACAAATCAAACCTTGCTCTGCAGAACGCACAGGACAAACTCAACGCGTTGGTCGAAAAGGGGATAACAAGCGGCCCCCAGTACGAGCAGGCATTATTGAAACTATCGACGGCACAGGAAGACGTGAGGATAAAAACACAGCAAGCAGCTCAGGCACAGGGCGACCTATCTGAAGCTCAAACCCAGTTCGCTCTATCCGTTGTTCCGACAGTATTTAGCGCGGTTACAGGAATGAGAGAGGGTATCATGGCGCTTAAGGACGCGCAGGTATTCCAGAGACTTGAAACTATCTTGGGTATGAATACATCACGCGCAGACGCAGGTGCCAAGGCATTCCAGACGGGAGCTATACGCGCTGCAGACGGGGCAACAAAACAGCTGACCTTGAGCACCAAACTTCTTAATCTTGCAATGGGTCCTGTAGGAATCGCAATCCTAGGCGTATCCACATTCATGGCTCTATTCGCCACGAACGCTTTTGGCATCCGCGACGCAATCAACGCCGCAGGGAAAGCTATAGGTGACGCCATCCCAATTCTTAGACCGTTATTGGAGATGTTGAGTGCTGCGGCCAACACACTATTTCCGGAGACAGCAACAAAAGCTCAAGATTTCGGTGATCTGACTAGTGACAGCATAGCCAAGATTGCTACAGAGATGCCAGAATTCGCCCAAGTATCGCAATTAAGTACTGACCAGATAACGACAGACTATCAAAACATCACGGATAAAGCAAGAGAGATGCAACAACTAACAACAGCTAGCCTTGGATTAATGACAGACGAAGTAGGGAAATCAATAACAACTCAAACCCAGTCATTCACAGACTTGGGAAAGGCAGCTATAGACGCCGGGAACGTAGTAGCTCAATCTTTTAACAACGCAGCAAGCGCCGCTAAACAAGCCTCAGACAGCATAGTAGCAGCCGCACAGAGAGCAGCCGCAGCACTATCCAGCCTTGGGGTATCGAAAGCCAGCGCATCAATGAACATAAGAGCAGCAGCTACAGGGATGAACGAGACGGTACATAGGCCGACACTCATTTTGGCTGGCGAAGCTGGTCCAGAGCATGTAAATATCACACCCATCGGGTCAGGGAGCAGCGCGGGTGGCGGTGGTGGTACTGTAAGGGTCATCGAACGCGTACCAGTCATTCTAGAAGCCGACGGCAAGGAAATAGCGCGGCTGGTCAACAGACAGTTATTTTCATAAGAAAAGGGTCGCCAGCTTTGGGGTATAATGAAATGAGAGCACTCAATAAACGTAAAACTGCCCGTAATTGTCAAGAGCAACACTCAATAAGACTTAAAAATAGTAGTAGTGGTAGTAATAGTGGAGAGGAACAAGTAAGTATGGCACAATCAATAACACAAGAATATAATAGAATTCTTGGTGATGCCTCAGATGCTATTAGGGATAATAATAAGGCTCAATGTCTCTTACACCATTTTGATAACCAAAGACTTCCCCTAGCTGACCTCAGAAAGGCAGTTAGAGATTGCTGGGGAAGAAGGGCGATCAAGACAACCAATGTGAGAAAGGAATTAGAAAACTTGGCAGTGTTCGGAGCCGTCAATATTTATCTCGATAATACATTCGAACTTACCAGCCTAGGAAAAGAACTGCGTAAAATCTATCATACGGATCCGTTAGCAGAGAAGAACTAATCTAAAATACAAGTCATATAGAACACTCTTCATAGGGTGTAGTAGTATTACAAAGAAGAATTACAAAGATATCTGTGTGATGCTCCTAGGTCCGAGTAAACATACCCATATTAGAGAAAAAGTCCGCAAAGAACTAAAAAAGAAAGGCTACAAGAAAATCATTTTGATGGAAGACATTAAAAACAAAGATGATGAATGGCTTGATGTAAAATTCAAACGGATCATAGAGACTCATAAACCTGAAATTTTTGTAGCATTTTTTCATAAACACACCAAGATGAATGCGGTAATTTTTGAAATAGGTTGGATATGTGGTTATTATGGTCCAGATAAGGTAGGAAAGAAAATTAGATTTCTACATGAAGAAAATTTCAATCTTCCTAACTCTACAGCCTATATCGAGTCGTTACTACCACGTACAACATCTATGTGGTTTAACGAATCTCTTAAATTCAGAAAAGCATCATCACTCATTCACACGTTCGTGACAGTCCTACTAGGAAAACCTTAATCAGAGCTCTTGGAGCTTGTCCAGTACTTCATTGATAAGTAGCAAGTCTGCCGTTAATTTTCTTCTCTTTTTCAGGATCTTATGCTTGAGCACGCGGCGGTAATTGGCGTTATATTCCCCTACTCTGCCGTCCCTGAGCTTCTCTAAAAACTCTCTTTCCGCGGCACTGAGCACTATTCCCAAATGTATTAACCTCTAGTCTTATACATTACGCTATATTGTAATACAGGTTCTTAAACATTATGGAATTCAATAATGTTAATATAGAACCATTACCAGAAATAGTAATATGTGCAACGAACATGAAAACGTAATTCACCTGATAGCCCGCGAGGGCCTTCAGGCGGAAAAAGAAGCGATGGAAGAGCTGACAAGGAGGTACTGCGAGGGATGAGCACCGCGAAACTCTGTAAATTCAACTGCGGCAAAGAGCTGACGTGGGATGCCAAGAACAGCCGATTTATTGAAGCCGACGGCACCCCACACCAAAGAAAGGTGCGAACAAGTGAAGAATGCTTTCAGTTCTAACAACCATAAAGAGAATATACCCACTGAAAAGTCAGAGATGGTCAAGATGCACGAAGAGAACATGGTAGCGAATAGACTACTCGTACAGGCGCTGAACAATCTGGCAAAGAGTATCGACAACCTAGCCGCGAAGGGGGTGAAAGCATGAGTGAGACAACAACAATATCAGAGGAAGGGAAGTTTATTACCGTCCTGACAGGTCCAGCAGCAAAGAGCATCATTGACGCACTAAACGACAAAGCTTGCCTGACGTACTACGACGTAAGCAAGGGCGGTGAGACAGTCCTTATCGTGACTAGAAACGACTAACCCTTACCTTTTCTTTTTTTCTTGCAATTTTGCAACAAAAGTTTTGGTAACTACCACTTTTTTTTGTGGACATAATGTCCGCATCAAGACTTTCATTTTTCTTGTTGTATTTTTGTGAATATTCTAACTTTTTGTGCGTAAGTAATTCCTGTACGAAGGGTGGTTGCAACCCCTTGTTACCAATTGGTAACAAGGTACCCGCCTTCTGTTGCAATATAATTCTTGTATGAAGGGTGGTGTATGTAGTCGGTGACAGTCCAACTTGTTTAGCGATGATCTCTTTGACTCTTCCATTTTCGTTATTATCCTTGGGTTCATTTGAACCCAAGGTTTCTTCTTTCTTATGTCCTCTACCATATTTTGCACCTTCTTCTATTTGTCGCCTTCTAGCCAGCTCTGCCTCTATGGGTTCGAGAGCGCTTCATTTTTGCTGTCGCATTTTGCCAGCTCGGGGTTCTCGTCAAGTGCGCGGGCGAGTTGAATGTCTTGGTGTAATTGCTTTCTAGTTATACCCAACTTCTTTTCAGCAATATCAGCTTTAGAAATTGTAACCTCAGGTGACAATTTTTCAGGTCTGCCTACTTTCTTGAGTATTCCCAGCGCTTCGTATATTTCCACAACTCTAGCGCGGCTCTTCGACAGTAGTTTTTTCTGACTGGTGTGAACTCAGTTCATACTTAGTTTTTGCAACTTTTTCCCTTCCTTCTTTAATTTTTCTCTAGTAAGTTATTACCTATTTAACATCTTGTTACCCCATACCAACACCTAACCTAGCCAATACGGAACCTACCGAACGATACGCCAGAGCCTGATGTCCTTTCTGCTCTTTGGTTGATCCCAAGCAGGTCAATTAATTCGCGGATGTTCTTTGTCTGGAAGTACAGCGATCCGGGCCCGGTGACTTCAGTGGCAAGCCCTCGCCTCCAGGTATCGTAGTTTTCATGCCTCAGACCTTGGTCACACAGTAGGCAGCCTGGTCGCTGAGCGCGACTAGGTGGTAATTGTCGATCATATTCTCTCGCTCGCAGCCAGCTGCTTGTGCATGATGCCGCCGTATGCGTTAAAGAACAGGTCGCCTTGACCCATTGCCTTGAGCATGAAAAATTCACTTCCAAACAATCCCTTAGTAAAGCCCTGCCACTTGGTGTCCAGCAGCACACCTTGGGTGGATGCGACGTACGAGCCTGACTGCACGATAAAGTCACTGCCAGGCTTGATATCTGGGCGCACAATGTCGCCAAGCGGAGGACCAGTGACACCTATGGAACAATCGCCTTGCGCGATATAATTGTTGACAATGAATGACTCACTGCCAAGAGCTGTGACCTTGAGCTTTTTCAAGAGCCCGCCTTCGCACGTCCGAGTCTTGATCTCGATGTCACCTTTTATGTAGACCGTTGCACCTGACTCGGCGGTTATCTTTTCGCCAGAGCTCATCTGCACATCAAGTATGGTCATGGGCTCCTTCAGAATTTGATACTGCATATATACACAGAACTATGTTGTATAGAATTGCAATAAAGGTTCGTACAGCAATGGAACGAATTAATACCATTGCCCGGATTATTGCTCTGATCAGCCTGAAGACGTTCGTGTTATCAAAAAGCGAAACTGGCGAGCTCTTGGATAAGCTGGGCTCTGTATGGCCACAGGGTGTCGTGCCGAAGGTTAAGAGCATTAAGATATATGAGGTTGAAGAGGGCAGGCGCCTGCTGATCGCTGATGAGACAGTTGCCGTGCAAGTGCAGGACAGCATCGTGCCGTTCCTCGGGAGCAAGCCAGAAGTGCTCCAGCGCTTTCCGTCCGTGACCGTTGACATGGGGGCCGTGAAATTTGTATGCAACGGCGCCAAGGTTATGCGGCCAGGTATTACTAACTTTGATTCTTTCAAAAAGGGTGATATCGTGGTGGTAAAGGACCAGACGCACGGCAAGGCTCTTGCAGTCGGGGTCGCCTTGGAGGACAGTGAATCAGCAAAAGCTATGGCAAAAGGCTATGTCGTTGAGAACCTGCATTACATCAGCGACAAAATGTGGGAAGCCTACAAAGAAATCTAGGCGTTGCGGATCGGTATTGTTTCTTCACGGTGGCCTGTCCTTGATACGACCAGCACGTCGATTCCGTCTCCGCTTGCCGCGTCACGCTGGATTGCTGACCTGATCGCCCTGACGGCCAGCTCCTTGGCCTTTTCTTCAGTCATGTTGGGCTTGAACTCGGCATCCATGATGCCAAGCGCCATCTCCGCGCCAGTGCCAACGGCGGCATAATCGTCAGGCAGGACAGAGCCTAGCGGGTCAAGCGTGTAGATTTCAGGCTTTGTGTTAATGCCGCCTACGATCACCTGCGTCAACAGCGGAAAGTACCTTCGCTCAAACATTATGACAGACATCAGCTTAGCGATAGAGTTTGGCGCCACGTCGCGTCTGGTCTCAAGCTTGCGAATCTTGGCCAGAGCCTCGACCTGCCTTACGAGCACCTGCATGTCTGCCACCATGCCGGCGCATGCAGCGCCAACATGATCTGTGACTGAAAATGTCTTTTTGATGTTCTTGTTCACAACAAAGTTGCCGAACGACACCCTCTTTTCTGCAGCCAGAATAACGCCATTATTGTACGATATGCCGACTACTGTCGCTCCGGGCATGAATTCAAAGGCCATATATGTAAATCGAGATGCCAGTTAGATTTAGTCGTTTCTATTGGAAAAAGAAGAGGAGGAAAAGAAAATTGCTTGCGGGCAGACTCGAATATGTTCTGCTTAGCGCTTTAGCACGTTAGTATCGTGTATCCTTATCGCTTCTGAAACGAGCCGGTTCTGGAGCTCAAGTGCTTCCTTGCCCTCCGGATGCTTTTCTTGCGCCACCGCCTCGGCGACGATGCTGATGACGTGTCTCATCAGGAACTCGTCTCCCCTTGCGGCCTCTGCTTTATAGGTCGGGTTGGCCTTGTTCACAAACACAATGTTGTCTGTGGTAAAGCTATAGCGGGAATCGGTCTCGTCCTCGTACGGTATGACCTTGTAGCCGATCCTCTTGAGCGCAAACGTCTTTTTCAGTATCGGCTTTCTCACTGTTCTTGTCCTGATTACTGTCCCATCAGCCTGAGCCTCGTCCACTGTCTCGACGACCTCGCCGGCGATTTCGGGAGCGGTTCCTTCTTCATAGATGATGCCAGATTCGCTTACCGTGTGCTGCCGCGCATGATCTGCCTTTGAAATACCAGAGCTGGCCGGAGGGAGCGGCTTGATCTCTTCATAATCAGCCACCTGGCGGCTCGCATGAGCATGTGCCCTGTGCTCGTGCTTGCCTCCCTCTTCTTTGCGCGTCCTGACGCGCTCCTTTACCTCCACCATCTCGTAGCCTTGCACTTCCTCTTCAAGCTCTAGCGTCTCTACCATGGCCTGCCCAAGCACCTTGTCTATCTCACGATAGATCTTGGATTCTTCCCGGGTTATCAACACGTCCTCGTACTCTGTGAGGCCGGGGATGACAGTATCAATTACAAATGTCTTCATTAGCTGGTTGAACTTAGCGTATTCCTCGTCTTCAATGATTGCAGACTTGTCGGCGAACCTTGTCGTTAGGGTGTCGCACCTGACAAAGCCGGTGACGCGGTTAAGCTTTGTGTCAAAACCAAAGTTACTGTGTGTTACGATGTGGTTCCCAACCATCACTGCAATGCCGCGCTCTTCATCTGACAGCGGCCTCCTTGCAATAATGATTTCGCCAGTTATCCTGCCACCATCAAGGTTGACAGGTATCCTGTGGCCTTGGATGTCGGGCGCACGTATCACCTGTGCGCCGTCAAAGTTCCATTCCTTGAACTTGTCAGCAGTCTTAATATAAACCTCAAACATCGGTTGCCTCAGCACTGCCAGCTTGCGGATCTCCTTCATGATCCTGAACATATCGACAGCTATCTTGGCGCCGGTCATGACAAGCTCGGTGCCATCGCGCTTTAGGGCCGGCTCTTTCAGTTCGTCAAGCTTGGCATTGCCGGTGTACAGTTTATCTAGAACGTCTGCGTCAATGACAATCGCCTTGGCGAAATTGCCGCGCTTTGTCCTTATTTTCATGCTTTCAAACGATGTCAGAAATGATAGCCTTCCAGTGCCGTACCTGCCCGTCCTTATCCTTTTCAGTTTTGGAGAAATCGATTCGACCTTTTTGTGCGGCGAGCCCAAAAGCAGAAACTTTTCCATCCCGTTTTGATCCATTCCTGCGTCATCTTCGACAGCAATAGATCCGTTGTTCAGAACGGTGACAAGAACTCTTGTGGCATCCTCATCAAATGCATTCTCTACAAGCTCCTTGACAATCTCTGTCGGCGAGACCCAAGTCTTGGTGGCAAATTCCTTGAAAAACGATGGGTGAACTTTTAGTTCAGTAGGCATTCTCTCAAGTGCTGATATTTCTTTACCTTTATTTAATACTTGTCAAATTAATCTTGACTAGTTTATCAAAAGAGTGGCAGCAAGAGAGAAGTCAGCTGCTGCCGTGCGAATGTTTGTAATCGTGCAGGAATTTCCATGCGCGCCTCTTTGTGTCTTACTATTTACGCGGATGCACAATTATGCCCCACAGGCTAATATGGCGACCCTGTGTGTGGTGCTGATGATCCCGGCACTCCTCCGGCGTCAGTGCTTCCAGTCGTAGTAGAGTTGTTTGTGCCGTTGTTGGTACCCGCGCTTGCAGTAGTGGTTGTTGTAGGCCCGCCAAGATCTGGAAGCTCGCCACTTTGTTGTGCCTGAAAGCTGGTGTTCTGGAACATCGTGTCAGGGTATAACAAAAACAACGACCCTGCTATCACGGCACCAGCCGCTATGCCACCAACAATGAAAAACATCTCGTTCTTTGCCATGCCGGCACTCGTACAAAATAGTAATTAAGAAGAATAGAAAAAACGACTAGTCGTTTTTCCGCAAGCTAGATATTGTTTAGATGTAACAGATTGTGCATGCACAAGTGTAGTTGCGGCAGGGATTCGAGGACCTTTGAGGCATGCACTCCAATGGGGTGCAACATGTTTGTAGTATGCACTGGCTGCTTCAAGGGCATAGATGAATGCTCGTGCAAGCCTACATAGGCTTATAACGCAAAATCGCGCCTATTTTGCCAAGGCTGGCAAGCTGTGACCCTTCTTCTGTCTTGCTGGAAATGACTTCAAGCCGGGCACCAGTCATTGTTGCAAGCTCGTTCAGGTAGTCAACAATGTCTTTTTCAACAGGTTCAATGTCGGTGGCGTGGCACGACGGGCACGGCTTTGTCAAGTACTCTTGCTTCGTGGCTATGACCTGCGCCCGTTCGACTATCTTTGTCTGCACGTTCTTGCAAGCCTTGCACTTGAACTCTAGCCGGACGTGGCTGATGTCATCTGTAACTATGACAAGATCGGCCACGCCGCCCTCAAGAGCCCTGACGACGTCATGTACGCCATAAATGCCAAGGCCCCTGCCCGAGTGCACCTCGCTCATGAACTTCTTGACCAGCTGCTTTTCTTCCATTACACGGTACTCTTGCAGGATGCCGTCTTTTTGCGCCTTTTCTATCAATTCGCGCACGCCCTCCTCGCCAGAGTACGACGAGTCAATGGTGGCTATGACGCTCTTTTGCAATCTGTAATCGAGGTATTCTTCCTTCAGGAAATTCTCCTTTGTTGGGCCTGGGCCCCCGAGTATTATGCCCTTGACATTGTACTGGTCGATAAATACCTTCTTTACGTGGTCGGCTACCCTGTGGTAGTACTCGTTCAGCTCGTTTTCCCTTAATCTTTCGAACCTCCTCGCAGACTGGCCTCCCTGCCGGTGCTTACCTGCGACGCCCGACGTAATGGTATCGACTACTTCCCACCGGTCGCCCGTCAGTATGCCGATGCCTGTCTCCTGCGTATCTATGGAAAGTATGCCAATGACCTTGTCGTCCTTCATCATTTCTTTCAGGTGGTCCGTCCAAAAGTGGTCGTCGCACCTGTACAGGCTGATTTGGATCGGCTTAGGAGGGATCACAGGGTATATCTCTATCTTTTCCTTCCCAATCCCTTTGTCGTTTGGGATGGCTCCGCAAAATATCACAAGCCCATTCTCAGGCGTCTCCTTGAAAAGTTTCAGCTGCTCAATCGTCCTGCTGAGCGCGTCTTGCACATGGGTTCTAGTAAGATCTGACTTGATGTTTGAGGCTGTGCCGGACTCGTTGCGTAGCTGCGCAATGACATCAAATATCGGTCGCCGGGGCGGAATGTAAACGGTGACAAGCTCTGTGCCATGGCCAGATATACTTGACAGTTCGTTTATCATCTTTGTAAGCTTGTACCGCTTGACCGAATCCCACTTGCCATCGCCATTGTTATTGTTATTGACCATTGCAGACTAGAACAAAGAAAAATTCGCGCGCACATAATATAAGGCTTTGAACTATGATTTTCTATATAAAACAAGAATAATTCGTTTTTCGGGTGCTGAGGTTTTAGGCACACACAGGTAGTGTGGTGGGCGAGAGAGCTGCTTTCTGTATGGAAAGAAAAATAACAAGATATTGAAGAGTAGAGAATTTCTAGAGAACAAAAAATACGTTGATTTCATAGGGTAGGATGCGGTGGGTTTGATTGTGGTGGAGTTTGAGGCTGGTTCTGAAGCCTTTTATTGTTAGCACGTATTGCATTCAGCACATCAACAGCTAGCTGTCTTCTATTTCTGCTAGAGAAACTTGTTGTAATGCCTGACAAAATGCTGGTAAAAGTCCTTTGTCAGGCGCAAGTCCGCTATACCAGCCTACGAACCAATTGACGATTCCGCAAGCGGATTGCAATGATGGAGCCGCAGGACTTGGGTGCCTACGCGCAGAACGTCGTAATTCCCACTTACGGTTTCCCATCGTAATGCAAAATCGCTAGTCACCGAGCCGATGCCCATATTGTTCAAGCTCAGATGATTTGCACCATTATTCATCATCCACGTCAAGGCATCGTTCAGATGAGCATGCTAACCCGCTGGGTGAGAGATTGGAAGGCGGTATTCGATGCCCCTACAAACGAGCTGATAAATTGGTCGACTCGACCAACATACTGTCTGCCCGTGGGGTCTCAGATATTGTGCTGTAAGTTGCCTGCCATGTTGCCAGGGTCCTCTTTCATAGATAACGAGATGTCCGAACAACTCGTGCGCCAAAGACTTGCTTCCAAGTACTCCCCGTCCTTGTACGCCAGTCTCGATTTGATCTCTCGTTGTATTCGTGCTAACTACAAAGGTCATAGCAGTAGTGTTTAATCGATTGCGCCACAGAGAGACGCGGAAGAATGATTCCTGATGCTCCAAGCACCATAAGATTTCTTTGGACTGTGTTCGTTCCCGCCGTTACTTCCTTAACCGGAAAATCTTGAGTCATGCTTATTGCATTGATTTCGACATGACCGTTGTCTACTATATCCTTCAGCCACTGTCATCGAAAAGGATCATCGGGAGTGTTATGTGTGGTTTTATATCCAAGTTCCCGACTTCCTGTAATTATAATATGAGCCTGATCTGGGCCAGGCACAAAGATTTCCATGTGTTCTAACATCCCTTGAGGCAGCTGCATTGAGAATTACATCTCTGACTTCAAATGTACGCCTGTTGAAAGTCACGGGCCTCAAATGCACTTCATCTGCAGGAGCAGAATGAGAAACTTCGGCTCTAAGACTATCTGTAGAGCTGTTCGCAAAATTGCGATGAGGTTTAATTTCTGTACTCTGAGCTTGTAGTATGACATGTACCAGTTCGTAAGCAAGTAATTCTTTTCCGCGTATTGTACCCGGTTCGTACATATTCCGACCAAAGAAAATGTCTCTGCCAACTGTGTAGGCTTGAGCTCCTATAGATTCGGCGGATTTGGCTGCTGCTTCGTCTGTGTGAATTCGTACATTGTCAAAGTTAAATCCAAGGCGTTCTTTCATGAATCTTCCTGTTGCTGCATCGATAGATCCTATAGAAGATGATTTGGCTCCCAACATATTATCATCATCTACCATCTCGCCTGTATCATGTTCTTGTGCTCTGTTTGTTACTGAAGAAGATACTGAACGCGATGGTTTCTATCTGAGAGATTCTGGTATGATTGAACGGACGCAGGCTCCGCAACTACTTTGCTTGCTATGTAGTCTGCTTCTTGCTCATACGCGTCTCCCTGCTGGCTCACTTTCAGCTTTGGTCGTATTCCAATTTTTGCAAACCTCATTGGATAATGGGGCTATACAAATTGCTGCACTGCAGAGTTACTGATGTCTTGTTCTAGATAATCAACAAAATCGTTAGAGGCATCTTTCAAATGATTATTATCCCGACGATTCCCAAGGGTTGATAATCATCGATCTATTGCCATCGCTGGTCTTGTTATTTTGATGTGCTAATTCAAATGACATAGGAGTCTACCTACCTCTTATAGATAAGATTTCTGTTTAAGCTTCTGATGAGATAAGGCTATCAAAAAATCTTGTGTGGCACCCAAGCTTATAAGTGCGGAAGTCGGGAATGTAAAAGTCGCATGCTGCCAAGGCTCGAATACATTAAGCAGGCCAGAATCAGGCTTGGGATTACCCAGAGAAAGCTTGCCGCCCTGACGGGCGTCAGCACCTCCATGATAAACCAGATCGAGTCTGGCAGGTGCAAACCAAGCTACGATACTGCAAGGAAAATCTTTGAAATACTGGGCTCGCTTGAAGGGCGCACTTCGATGAAGGCCGGCGACATCTGCAGCCGCCGCCTGATATCTGTCCAAAGGGACGAAAAGCTGCACAAGGCCATAGACGTCATGCGTGACAACTCGATAAGTCAGATCCCTGTCTTTGATTCTTCGCGAGTTGTGGGCATACTGACCGAGGACGGCCTTGCCAAGGTGATGGTGGAGAAGGAAGAGGAGGACCTCAAGAACATGCACGTGGCGCAGGTGATGGAACCGCCGCCCCCGATCGTTGACGTGTCGACTCCTGCCAAGGCTCTGATCCCGCTTGTAAGGTTTGCAAAGTGCATATTGGTAAGCGAAAAGGGCAATGTAATCGGGATAGTCACGATAACTGACACGCTCAAGATGGTAGAGTAGTAGCCACATAATACACACATGCGTACGCGCGTTTCCAGTCCAGCATTTTTTGGAATATACATGAATATTTTATTCCATCTTGCACGCTTGGATTGGAATACTACATTGGATTAATATTCCAAATTATTCCAGTTTTGGAATAATTTGAGCACGACTTGGAATATATTCCACAAAAAATTATTCCACTGTTGCTTTGTCGCAAACTGCCGTTGGCTGACAACGATGAGAGAGTGTATTAGACTTGCTATTAAAGAACTAGTTCTAGGTTGAGTTCAATCAGCCTTGCAGATGAGGATTATTGATGGTGCATCGCGGTATGCTATGTTACTTATATCTTTTTGATGTCGCTCTGATGGAATCATTGGCGTATCGCCAATATAGTCCAGTACAAACATCTTGGCATTATAGCTGCCCGCAGCATCCGACTTCCAAGACACGAAAACGTCTGCAGTCTGGTCGCTTGCAACAGTCCCTTGCTGCCAGCCTATGTAAAAGATAATGTCCTGCTTGTTGGTTATCTGTACAATGAACGCATGGTCTTGAGATACTTGCTGAGGGTTGGCAAGGGTAGCAGTTATGATTACCTCCTATCATATGATTGATTGAGAAATGCTGACTCCAGACAGGTCAAGGAATGTAGAGTATCTGAATCTTATCAAGCGGGTTCTCTTCAAAGTAGCTCTCTGGATATGTAGTAGTGGTGATGGTGGAAGGCTTGCCAGTCTGCGGATTCAATATCACTTTGCGGCTGCTGCCATTGCCGCTCCCTCCACTTCCTTCACTGTCGCTGCTGCTTCCAGAATTGGTAGAGACGGTTATCGACGCAGTGGCAGCCGTGCTATTGCTGGCGCCATCGTTTACCCCGAAAGTAAAGCTGTCAGTGCTGGAGAAACCTGCATTCGGAGTACAGGTCAGGTTAGGCGTAGTTCCAGAGAGGGTGCCGCTAAAGGGCCCCGACACCACTGAAAACTGTAGCGACACGGCTGCAAAGCTTGGCTGGGCGTCTGGGTTTATGCCGTTAAGTGTAAACGCCACAGCGTTGTCTTCATTTATAGAGATAGACGCGGTGGTTGCTACGGGCGCGCAGGCATCCGCCAGAGCGTTACCACTTGTTACTGATCCAGTGAATATTCAGTTGCACTGGATGATATTGATGCTGCCGTCATTGTCGATGGTGCCGGTAGTAGACATTATTCTCAGATTTATGCCTGAATTGACAGTGAGCGAGTCAGCCGAACCAAGTGATAGGATGCCGTCTCTATCTGCCATGTATTGATGGCGGTAATCGACATGACGTTGCTAGTGCCGCCGTTAAGTGGTATTGCTTCGCAGTTGGCCGGAGTGTCATCTATAGTAAAAGATGCTGCATAGGCAATCCTGCACAGAAAACAACGATGGCGATATCAAGCCGGCAAAGCCGCTGGCCAATGCCATCAAGAGCAGAAAAATGGTTTGTAATCTTAACCATTCCTCACAGAATATTTTCTATTCGAACTGTTCGTTTTCTATTGTATATAAATTTTGAAGATATTTCTGGGGTTGTTGTCAAATTCGTTCTAACAACCAGTAAACGGTATTTCACGTGACTAGCTTTAGCTTGGCAGGGGTATGCACCCCCTCATGGCGTCCA
>FWWM01000314.1_pt1 | contig 88461 bp, 99 predicted proteins | sample 2228351 | NCBI WGS metagenome assembly FWWM01 (sample SAMEA103939774, study PRJEB20133) | metagenome | reverse complement strand
ACAACGCTGCTGGCAAGGGATTAGGCTGGGGCCCTATGGCGCTACGCGTGGAAAGGAGGCCGCCCGTGAACGCCGCGCCCGATGCCTCACACTCGCTGACCTTGATTCGCGATCTTCCCACGGAGGAGCGCCCCCGAGAACGACTGCGCACGTATGGCCCGGGCGCGCTCTCCACCGCGGAGCTGCTCGCGATTCTGTTCCGTACGGGCACGGCGAAGGAGAGCGTGCTCGCGCTGGCGTCTCGCGTCCTCGCGCAGCGCGGCGGCCTCGTCGGCCTCGCGAGGACGAGTCTGGCCGAGCTCGTCGACCTGCGTGGCCTCGGTGAAGCCAAGGCCTGCGAGCTGCTCGCCGCTCTCGAGCTCGGTCGGCGCGTGGCTTCGGCCGCCCCGGAGGAGCGCCCCGTGGTTCGGTTCCCCGAAGACGTCGTCCGCCTGCTGCAACCCGAGATGGCCCTCCTCGACCGTGAGCATTTGCGCGCGATCCTGCTGGACACGCGGTGTCACGTCATCGCGACGACGGAGGTCTACCGCGGCACCGCCAACCTGACGCTGGTCAGGACCAGCGAGATCCTTCGAGAGGCGGTGTTGCGCAACGCCCCGAACGTCATCGTGGTTCACAATCACCCGTCAGGCGACCCCACGCCGTCGCCGGACGATCTCCGGCTCACGCGTCAGCTCGCCGAGGCGGCCGCCGCGTTGGACATCGACCTGCTGGATCACGTGATCCTCGCGCAGGGCGAGGGCTGCTGGGTCAGCCTCAAGCAGCGCACGCCGTCGCTGTTCCGCACGGTCAGGCAGAAGGGCACGGGCCCGACCAGCGTCCCCGAGGGCGCCGCTGCCTCCTGAGCGCGCTTGCGTCCCGCGGCGGTCAGCCGGTACAACCGGGCCGTGGCACGCATTCGCCTCGTCGCACTCGACCTCGACGGCACGCTCCTGCACGCCGGCAACCGCATCGCGGAGGAGGACGCGCAGGCGGTGCGCGACGCCGTGGCCGCGGGGGTCCATCTGGTGCTCAGCACCTCGCGCTGGCTCACCCTCGCCCTGGCGACCGCGGAACCGCTGGGCCTTCGCGACCCCCTCATCTGCCACAACGGAGCACTGGTGAAGACGCCCGCGGGGGAGGAGCTGCTGCACCATCGGATCGACGGTGCCATCGCGGAGGCCATCGTCCGCGAGGCGGCGGACGCGGGCGTCGAGCCGGTGGTCACCGTTGACGACGTGACGTACTGGGGAACGAGCCGGGCGGAGGTGGATCCTTCGCGCTTCCCGCCGGGGATGGTGGTGGAGCGAGACGTCGCCCGCCGAGTGCGCAACGGCTGTACCGCGTTTCTCTTCTTCGGGGACCGCAGTGTGCGCGCGATGCTCGATCGGCTGGACGGTCGATACGCGGACGCGCTCAACCTGGCATGGGGCTACAGCGAGACCTATCCGCCCTACCTCAACGTCGTCCGGCGGGAGGCGAACAAGGGCGCTGCGCTGCTGGCGGTGTGCGCGCGGCTCGGGGTCGACCCGAAGGACGCCTTGGCGATGGGCGACGCCGCACCCGATCTCGAGATGCTCCGCGTGGTGGGATGGCCCGTCGCCATGGGGAACGCTCCCGAGGACGTGCGTCGTCAGGCCCGGGTGGTCGCTCCATCCAACAAAGAAGCGGGTGTCGCCTGGGCGATCCGCGAGCTCGTCTTGTGAGCGGCCGCCGCGGTCACTGCGTCGCCAGCAGGCGCACGTGCTGAGCGGCCGATAGCCCCAGGGTGACGGTCTTCCCGTTGACCTCGACGGTCACCGTGTGGTTGTACGGGGCGACCTCGACGACGCGCAGACGCGAGCCCGGCACGAGGCCACTCTGCTCGAAGAACGACATGAGGTCGTGGTCCTCCTCCGCCTCTTCGTTGATGCCATCCACCTCGAACTCGCGCTGTGCCTGCGCCTCGCTCAGCGGCAGGGTCGGGGGCAGCGGCTCCGTGTAGGCGCCGGGGATGGGATTGCCGTGGGGGCATGTCCGCGGGTTGCCGAGGACGGCGATGATCCGCTCTTCGACGCGCGGCGAAATGGCGTGCTCGATGAGATGGGCCTCTTCGTGCGCGTCGGCCCAGCCGAGGCCCAGGAGGTCGGTGAGCAGCCGTTCGGTGAGGCGGTGACGGCGCATGATCGACTCCGCCGCGGCGATGCCCTGGTCCGTCAGGCGGATGGCGCGCCGGTCACCCTGCGCGACCAGCCCGTCGCGCTGCATGCGGGCGATGGTTGCCGTCACGGTGGGCAACGAGACGCCCATCTTCTCGGCGAGGCGCGACGCGATGACGCTCCGGCCATCGCGCTCCATCTGATAGATGGCCTGCAGATAGTCCTCGATCGTCGAGCTAGGGCGCAGGTGAGGCATCGGGCGGGCTCCCTGTCAGTGCTGGCGGGCTGCGCATTCGGTGCACAGCCCTGTGAGCTCCACGCGCGCGCCGTCGATGGTGGCGAACGCCGGATGCCACAGGGAGTCCGTGAGCGGGCCATCCAGCGACACGCGCAGGTCTTCCATCCGGCCGCACGCGCGGCAGGTCACGTGGTGATGCTCCCGGACGTCCGCATCGTAGCGGGCGCCGCGGGGTGTGGGGAACTCCAGCACCATCCCCCGGTCCCGTAGCCAGGCGAGGGTGCGATACACGGTCGACAGGCTCACGCCCGGTAACACGTCCTGGACGCGCTCGTAGATCCAGCGCGCGTCGGGGTGGGAGGTCGTTCCCGCCAGCACACGCAAGATGGCGTCGCGGCAAGCGGTCATGCGCTCCGTCATGGCAGCGACAGGATAGCGTGGCCGGGACGACGTGGGAATGGGAATCATTCCTAATTTTAGAGTCTGCTCAACTAAGGCCATTCGGACCCTTGATCGCGGGCCGAAGTAAGCCCATGCTAAGTTGCGGGATAAGACGACACTGTTCTCCGGCCGAAGCGCCGGCTTTCAGCGCGACAGGCGCACTGGAAAGAGGTAGCCGATGCATCTCTCCAAGCGACTCCTGCGAGGGCTCGCCGTGGTGACCGGCTCTGTGGCGTTGTTGGGGGCCGCAGCGGCCTGCGGAGGCGGCGAGAAGGAATCCCTGGTCATCGCGGTGCAGCCCACCTCGACCGCCGAGGAGCTGGCGGCGCAGGCGACCGAGCTCGAGCGGTTCCTCGAAGATCGCATCGACGCCGACGTCGAGCTCCGTTTCCCCACGACATACGCCGGGGTCATCGAGGCACTGCGCTTCGGGCATGCCGACGCCGCGTTCATGGGATCGTGGCCAGCGGCCCTCGCCAACAAGCACGCCGGAGCCGAGGTCGTCCTCGCGGAGATCCGCGAGGTATCCATCGGCGACGAGGTGACTCAAGCCCCGTACTACTACTCGTACTGGGTCGTGCCGAAGGACAGCCCGGTCCGCTCGCTGGAGGGCCTCCGGGGGAAGCGGGTGGCGTTTCCGAGCCAGCTTTCCACTTCCGGGTACGTGGCGCCCGTGGCGCGCCTCATCGAACTGGGACTCGTGGAAGCTCCGGAGGACGGGGAAGCCAACCCGCGGGAGTTCTTCGGCGAGGTCATCTTCGCCGGAGGCTACGCCCAGGCCTGGGAGGCGCTCCAGGCGGGCCAGGTCGACGCTGCGATCATCGCTGGCGACGTGCCGAAGGACCTCTACGACGAGGTGCTCGCCAACACGCGGGTCATCGAGCAGCAGGGCCCGATCCCTTCGCACGCCGTCGTGGTGAGCAAGGACCTGGACGAACCGCTGCGGTCGCGGTTGGTGAACGCGCTGCTGGAGCTCGGCGACGAGCAGTATCGCGACCTGATGCGCAAATTCGTCTCGGGGATCTTCGTCCGGTTCGAACGGACGACCACCGAGGAGCACCTGGGTTCGCTGGACCGATTCCTGGACGCGACAGGCTTCGCGTTCACCGAGCGCGTGAGGTAACGCCGTGATGCTCGCGCTCGACGGACGGGCGGGTCTCGATTCGCTGGACGGCGCGCGAAGGGCGCAGGCGGCGCCGGGACCACTGCTGGTCGCCGAGGACATCTGGTTCGCGTACGACCGGCGACGGGCCCTGCTCCGCGGCGTGAGCCTCACGGTCGAGCGCGGGTCGATGACCATGATTCTGGGCCGGAGCGGCTCGGGGAAGACCACGTTGTTGAAGATCTTGAAGGGGCTGCTCCGGCCGCAGCGAGGCGTCGTGCGCGCCCCGGGGAGCGTTTCCGACGGGGCCGCATTGCCAGGGGAGCGAATCGCGTACGTGCCGCAGACGCTCGGGCTCGTGCGCGCGGCGAGCGCGCTCGAGAACACCCTGGTCGGCGCGCTCAGTCGCACAGGCACCGTGAGGTCGCTGTTGAAGTGGTTTCCGCGCGATGCCGTCGATGAGGCCCGCGCGCTGCTGGCGCGGCTGGGACTGGCGGACAAGGCCGGGGCTCCCGTTCACCGGCTCAGTGGGGGCGAGCGCCAGCGCGTCGCCATCGCCCGCGCCCTCATGCAACACCCGGCGCTGATTCTCGCGGACGAGTTCGTGTCGCAGCTCGACCCTGCGACGTCCGAGGATGTCTTGCACCTCATGCGCGACGTTGCGGCAACGGGCGTGAGCCTGGTGATCACCACGCACGAGACCGACGTGGTCACCGCGTTCGCGGACCGCCTGATCGTCCTGCGAGAAGGCAGGATCGCGTACGACGACTCCGCGGCCCGGCTCTCGGGGCAAGACATGATGGAGCTTCTGCGATGAACAGGGGCGCGGTGCTCCTCCGGCTGGTGCAGGTCTCCCTCGCGGGCGCCGTCCTGGTGTCCTTGCGGCGGTTCGGCTTGCTCGATCCGTCGGAGGTGTGGCCGGCCGCCAAGCGGCTGGGCGAGTTCGTATCGTCACTGGTCCCCCCGAACACGGACATTCTCCCCACGTTGCTCGATGCGATGCTGGAAACGATGGAAATCGCGTTCGTGGGGACGGCGCTGGGGTTCGTGGTGGCGCTGCCGCTCGCTGTCCTGGGGACGCGAACGGTGTTCGGACCGCGGATCACCGTGCCGGTGCGCTTGCTCGTGGGCGCGATCCGGACGGTGCCCTCCCTGCTGTGGGCGGTCGTGTTCGTTGTGGGGTTCGGACTGGGACCGGCGGCAGGCGCGCTGGGCGTCGCGATGTACAGCGTGGGGTACCTGTGCAAGCTTCTCTACGAGGCGTTCGAGGGCGTCGACGCCGAGGTGATGGAGGCGGTGCGCGGGTCGGGGGCAAACCGGCTGCAGGTGATCAATTTCGCCGTCCTCCCCGAGGCGGCGAACGCCATGCTCAGCCAGTTGCTCTTCATGTTCGAGTACAACATCCGGGCGTCCTCGATCATGGGGTTCGTCGGCGCCGGAGGGATCGGCTACTACATGCTGGGCTACCTCCAGCTCCTGCAGTACCAGAACCTCATGACGGCGCTGCTCGTGACGTTCGTCGTGGTCATGGGCGTGGACTACTTGAGCGCGGCGTTGCGCTCGCTGGTCGTCCCTGGTCAGGCCAGAAGCCGCGTTCCGCTCCTGGCTGGGCTGACGCCCGCCTGATCTCGTGTGAAGCCGGCATCCGGGGCCGCCACCTGGAAAGCAGGGAGCCGTGGCGTACTCGTTTCTCGTCACATGGCGTGAGGGCCTCGAGGCCGGCCTCATCATCGCCATCGTCCTCGCGTATCTGACCCGCATCGGGGAGCGCGACCGGCGTCGTGCCGTCTGGCTCGGCGCTTTGGGAGCGCTCGCGCTCAGCGTCGCTCTGGGCGGCGCCTTGGAGGCGACGGCGACAACGCTGTCAGGGCGCGCGCTCGAGGCGTTCGAGGGCAGCGCGATGCTGCTCGCCGTCGTCATTCTCACGTGGATGCTCTTCTGGATGCGGCAGCAGGCCGCCACCATCGGGGCGCACCTGCGGCGGCAAGTCGACACCGCGCTCCAGCGAGGCTCGACGTTGGCCCTGGCCGCGCTGGCGTTCACCGCGGTAGGGCGCGAAGGGCTCGAGACGGCGTTGTTCCTGTTCGCTGGCTCAGGTCGGGAGGATGCGCTCGCCTACTGGCTTGGCGCTCTGGCCGGCCTCGGCGTGGCGGCGGCCCTGGCGGCCGTGTTCTACGCCGGCAGCGCGAGGCTGCCGCTCTCGGCCTTCTTCAACGTAACGGGCGTGCTCCTGATCGTGCTCGCGGCGGGGCTGCTCGTGAACGGACTCAAGGAGCTGCACGAGGTGGGCGCCGTTCCGGACCTGGGCCCCCACGTGTGGGACACCTACGACGTCCTGCCCGACAACTCGGAGCTGGGGCGCATCGCGGCGACTCTCCTGGGGTACGACTCGAGTCCGTACCTCGGGCTCGTCGTCGCGTACGTGAGCTATCTCGTGCCCGCGCTGGGGTTCTTCCTGCTCGGCCGCGGTGGAGCGAAGGCGCCGGAGGCCCGGACCGCGGGGCGCGCCCGAGCGGGGGAGGTGGCGTCGTGAGGACCGTGGCTGTGACGTTGGTGGTGGCGATGGCGCTCGGGGCAGCCCTCGCGTCCGCGGCGTGCGGGCTCACGGCGGTAGGTGAGGGCCAGGAGATTCACGTGCGCGCAGGGGAACGGGACGGTGAGATGTACTTCGAGCCGAAGCGCATCGTCGTTCCCACTGGCGCGACCGTCACGTTCGTCATCGAGAACGAGGGGAAGCAGGACCACGAATTCGAGAGCGTCGAGGAAGGGGAAGCAGGAATCGAAGAGATCCTGATCCCGCCCGGGCGAACGCGCCGGGTGGTGTGGACGGCGCCGTCGACGCCGGCCGTGTACCCGGTATACTGTGACCTCCCCGGTCACCGAGAGGCGGGCATGGAGCTGACGCTCGAGGTCGTGGCGGCGACGCCCACGCCCTGAATTCCGTTGATGCCGGCTCCGCTGTGCCGTATCATGGTGCGAGCCGCGCCACACGCGGCGTTTCTGTCTGGAGTCGCGCCTTCACGAGGACCGCATGGCTCACGGCAATGCCTCCCGCTCCTACAACGTGGCCGTCGTCGGCGCCACGGGCATCGTCGGTCAGGAGTTCCTGCGCATCCTCGTGCAGCGCCGGTTTCCGGTCAAAAGCTTGAAGCTGCTGGCCAGCGAGCGATCTGCGGGCAAACGCCTCTGGGTGGGCGAGTCCGAGCTCACGGTCGAAGCGCTCACGCCGTCCTCGCTCGCCGGCGCGGACTTCGTCTTCATCTCCGCGACGGACGAGGTCTCGCGCGAGTACTGCCCCATCGCTGCGAAGGCGGGCGCGATCGCCATCGACGACAGCGGCGTGTGGCGGATGGACCCCGACGTTCCGTTGGTGGTGCCCGAGGTCAACCCGGACGACGTCGAACGGCACAAGGGCATCTTGGCGATTCCCAACTGTTCGACGACGCCCGTCGTCATGACACTGTGGCCCATTCACCAGCGTAGCCGCGTCCGTCGAGTCATCGCCGCGACGTACCAGTCGGTGTCGGGGACGGGCAAAGCGGCCGTCGCCGAGCTCGAGGAACAGGTGCAACGCATCGATCGGGGTGAGCCCGTCGTCCCCCACGTGTACCCGCACCAGATCGCGTACAACGTGCTCCCCCATATCGGGTCCTTCAAGGAGGACGGGTACACGAGCGAAGAGTGGAAGATGTGCCGGGAGACCCAGAAGATCATGCACGACCCGGACATCGCGTTCAGCGCCACGTGCGTCCGGGTGCCGGTGTTCATCGGCCACTCCGCCGCCGTGCACGCCGAGTTGAGCCAGCCGCTGGACGCGGAGGAGGTGCGTCGTCTACTCGCACAGGCGCCGGGAGTGGTCGTGCAGGACGAGCCCGCCATCAACCTGTATCCCCACCCGGTGGAAGCGGCCGGCCACGATCCTGTCTACGTGGGACGCATCCGGAACGACATGGCCCTCGAGAACGGCATCGCCTTCTGGGTCACGTCGGACAATCTGCGCAAGGGCGCGGCGCTCAACGCGATTCAGATCGCGGAGGAGCTCATCGCCCGGAACCTGGTGTAAGCATGAGCGCTCCAGCACCGCCTTTCGGGCGCGTCATCACAGCCATGGTCACGCCGTTCACCGCGGATGGCGCCGTGGACTACGCGCGCGCCCGCGCGCTGGCGGTAGCGCTCGTCGAGTCGGGCAGCGATGCCTTGGTGGTCTGCGGGACCACCGGCGAAGCGCCCACGCTCACCCGAGAGGAGAAGCTGCGGCTCGTCCGCGAGGTGAAGGACGCGCTCGGCGGCCGGGGCGCCGTCATCGCCGGCACGGGCACGTACAGCACCGCCGAAAGCATCGAGCTCTCTCGGGAGGCCGAGCGCGCCGGGGCCGATGGTCTGCTGCTCGTGGTGCCCTACTACAACAAGCCGACGCAAGAAGGCCTGTACCGGCACTTCGCTGCGATCGCGGAGGCCGTGTCCGTCCCGTGCGTGCTGTACAACGTGCCTTCGCGCACGGTGGCGAACCTCACCGCGGAGACGACCATCCGGCTGTCGGCGGTCCCCAACATCGTCGGCGTGAAGGAGGCGAGCGGCGACCTCGAACAGATCGGGCGGATCATTCGGGGAGCCGCGACCGGCTTCACTGTGTGGAGCGGGAACGACCAGGATACGCTGCCCATCCTCGCCATCGGCGGCTACGGCGTGGTGAGCGTCATCTCCCACCTGGTCGGGCGGCAGGTCGCCGCCATGATCGACGCGTTCGTCGGCGGCGATCTCGCCCGGGCGAGCGAGATTCATCTCCGGCTGCTGCCGCTCGTCAAGGCCATGTTCCTCGTCGCGAACCCCATCCCCGTGAAGTACGCGCTCAACCAGGTGGGTTTCCCTGTGGGCGGGTTGCGTCTGCCGCTGTGCGAGCCGGACGAGGCCACGGCGCGGGCCATCCGCGAGGAGCTGGCCCGCCACACGATCGACCTGCCCGGGGCCGAATCCATTCCTGGATTCGCTCGCGCCAGTTCTTGAATCAACGGCCGCGAAACTCCGGGGGTCGCTTTTCGAGGAACGCCCGTACCCCCTCGGCCCGGTCTTCTGTGGTCTGCAGGATGATCGTGAGGTCGGTTTCGTAGCGGAGCGCTTCCTCCAGCGGGAGGTCGAGCCCCCGGTGGACCGCCTCCTTGGCGTAGCGAAGGGCGATGGGGCCACGCTGGGCCATCCGCGTCGCCAGCGCCTCGGCCTCGGCGGTCAGGCGGTCAGTGGGCACGCACGCGCTCACCAGGCCGGCCTCCAGCCCCCAGCGCGCGTCCCGCTCCTCCCCCAACAAGAGCAGTTCGAGGGCCCGGCCTCGCCCGATGAGCCGGGGGAGCCGCTGCGTACCGCCGGCCATGGGGATCATGCCGTGGTCGGCTTCGGGAAACGCGAACCGGGCTTCCTCGGACGCGAGCCGCACGTCGCACGCCAGGGCGAGCTCGAGCCCCGCGCTGTAGCAACGCCCGTGGATGGCGGCGATCACGGGCGGGCCCATGCGTTCCAGACAGGAGAACGGGAGGCTATGTGCCAGCTCGCGTCGAAGCTCCGTCAGTTCGCCGAAGGCCGGTTCCCGGCCGCCGGCACGCTCGCCCACTGCCCAGCCCAGGGAGAAGTCGGGTCCTTCGGCGGTCAGGACGACGGCGCGAACCTCAGGGTCATCGTTCAAGAGTTCTGTGGCTTCGTCGAGCTCTTGCAGGAATGCGATGTCGACGGGGTTCCCCTCGCCTGGCCGGCACAGGCGGAGCCGGCCGATAGGACCGCTCTTCTCGATGCGCAGGGTCTTGAACGGCGCAGACATCTCCGGCCGCATCATACCAGCCATGGAACACACGTTGACCACGGTGGCCCACCCGTCGCCTTGTCAGGGGCAGTGGGCGCACCTATAATCGCGACAGCCGCCGTTCCCCGGGCCGTGGCGACACGCGCGAACGCGCCATCCGCGCGCCTCGCCGCCCGTCTCGACTGTACGATATGCCCGGTGACCTTCCGCATCGTCCGTACCGGACCCGCCCCTGGAGATGCGGCGGGGACCGGCGCCGTCCTCCGGAGCGTATCACCGTGAGACACCGAACGAACGAGCCAGAGCCATGAGCGACGTGGCCGAGCTGTACGCGTTGCAAGAGCTGGACCTCCGGGTCGATGCGCTCAATGCCGCTGCAGCGGCTGCGGAGGCCGCGCTGGGCGAGCCGGAAGCCCTCGTTTCCGCCCGCGCCGAGGTCGAAGCGCGCGCTGCCGCCGCGCACGAGGCCGAGCATCGGCTTCGCGAGCTTGAATTCGAGGTGCAGTCGATCTCCGAGAAAATCGCCACGCTCGAGCAAAAGCTGTACGGCGGGGGCATCGGCAATCCAAAAGAGCTGGCGGACCTGCAACACGATGTGGAGAGCCTGCAGCGCCGCAAGCGCGCACTGGAGGACCAGACGTTGGATGCGATGGCCGCGCTGGAGGAGGCGCAGGGCGCGTTAGCGGCTGCGCGGGAGGAGCTCGAAGCGGTACGGTCCCGTTGGGAGGCCGAGCAAGAGGAGCACCGACAGACGCTCGAGCGCGCCCGCGCGGAGCTCGCAGCGCTCGAGACGGACCGCGCAACGCGCACGAGGCACATCGCTCCAGCGTTGCTCTCGCTGTACGATACCTTGCGCCGGACGCGTGGAGGACGCGCCGTCGTCCGTATCGAGCGGGCGACGTGTGGAGGGTGCCGGATCTCGCTCCCGATGAGCGTGCAGCAGCGGCTCCGCCAGCCGGGTGCGCTCATCCAGTGCCCGAGCTGCGAGCGCATACTCTACAACGGCCAGACGTGACGCCAGGCCGACCAGGCACGACACCCGTATGAAAGCGGTCGGATACTTCCGCGAGCTGCCAGACGCCGCGCCATCGCTCGCCGACCAGGCGCGTGCGTTCCTCTCGTTTTGCGAGACGCACGGCTTCGAGGTCGCCAGCACCTTCAGCGACGGAGACGGGGGCGACGGTTCGGGAGCGGGCTTCAAACAGCTCGTCGAATACCTTCGGCGTCCGGACAAGGGCTTCGTGGTCGTCGTCACCCCGTCGCTGCGGTCGCTGGGCGATGACCTCGCGGAGGCAGCGCGCCGGTACTTCCAACTCGAAGGGCTCGGGGCATCGGTTCGCTTCATCGAGACCGACCGGGACGGAACCGAGGCGTTGCTCGAGGAGTGGGCCCAGAGGGGCAGCGGGACGTTGGGCGAAAAGGTCCGCGCGGCGATGCGCAAAAAGGCGGTTCGCGGCGAAGTGCTCGGCCGGCCGCCCTACGGATACAAGGTCGGGAGCCGGCGGCGCCTCGAACTCGTGCCCGAGGAGGCGGTGGTGGTCCGCTACATCTATCGTCTCTATCTGCACGAAGGCCTGGGTATCCGGCTCATCGCCCGGCGGCTCAATAGCGAGGGCATCCGGACGCGCCGCGGCGGCGCCTGGAGCATGGTGAGCATCCGCGACATCCTGCGGAATCGGGCGTATCTGGGTACGTACTCGCGCTTCGGGGTACGGGTGCCCGGAAGCCACCCGGCGCTCATCTCGCCCGAGGACTTCAACGCTGTGCAGGAGCGCCTCAACGCCCGTCGCACGTCCTACACGGCCCGCACGCAGTCTGCGTTCCTGCTCTCGGGTCTGCTGCGATGCGGCCATTGCGGCAACAAGATGATCGGGGTGAGCCGCCGGCAGTCCTGGCGGAGGCGCGGCGGCGAGCGCCAGGAGGCGACGTATCGCTACTACCAGTGCGAGTCGCGCACCAACCAGAGCCTCTGCGACTACCACACCTGGAAGGCGGAAGTGCTGGAAGAAGAGGTCCGCCGCCAACTGAGCATGCCAGCGGGCTCGCGGGCGGCCCGCTTTCCCCATGCGGGCGACGTCTCCGCTGTGCTCGCCGAGTACGAAGCGGAGCGTCAGCGGCTTCAGTCGAGGCTCAAGGCGCTGGATCGGAAGCTTCAACGACAGGTCGATGCGGCCACCCGCGGCCGGTTGAGCCGCGAGCGTCTCCACAGCCTCTCGGTGGACATCGCGCGCCAGCAGCTCGAGGTCGAAGAGCGACTCGACGAGCTCGATCGCCGGGCGCGCGAGCAGCAGGACGCCGCTGAGCGCCGCCGGCGCCAGGAGCGCGCGCTCGCGCGCCTGCTCGACGACTGGGACCGGCTGAGCCTGAACGAACGGCAGGAGCTGCTCCGCGAGGTGGTCGACTCCATCACCGTGACGGACGACACCGTCACCGTCCGGCTCCGCCCGTGAAAATCGTCGCCTACGCCGACGGCGCGTCGCGCGGCAATCCCGGCCCCTCGGCGTACGGCATCGTCCTGTACGACGAGGCCGGTCGCGAGCTCCATCGGTCGGCGCGCGCCCTAGGGCGCGGAACCAACAATCAGGCGGAGTATGCGGCCGCGGTCGCCGCGCTGGAGGCGGCCATCGGCCTCGGTGCGGATGAGGTCGAGCTGCGTATGGACTCGGAACTGGTGGTCCGGCAGCTAGCGGGCCGGTATCGGGTCCGCAATCCCCGGCTGGCTCGCTCGTACAACCGGATCCTCGCGCTGCGCGAGCGGCTGCGGGCGTTCACCGCCGTGCACATTCCTCGCGAAGCTAACTGGCTGGCCGACCGGCTGGCCAACGCGGCGTTAGACCGCCCGGCCACCCGGGATCACGAAGGGCCGTGATCGCTCACGGCCCTTCAGTGCAGGAGGAGGGGCAGCCGATACCTCAGGCCGCACTGGGCATGCTTCGAGGACCGACGCCTGCGAGCTCTGCTTCCGCGACAGGCGGAACGGCGGCGCGTAGCGCGCTCACGAACGAGATCGTCTGCCTGTACCCACACTGGAGGCAGACCAGTTCCCATGACTGGCCATCCTGCTCGGGGAAGCGGTCGCCGTGACAGCGGGGGCAGGACTTGAGCTGAATCTTGAACGTCTGTGGCATCCCGGGCCTCCTTTGCTCTGTCCTGCCAGTCTGGCGGAAGGCTCGCGTGGGAGACAGGGCCGGGCGTCTCTCCGCTCGGAGCCGAAGGATTGTCGTTGTCGGTCCAACTGTCGCATCAGGAGGCCGGGCGGGCGGGCCGATCGTCACGTCCCGATCGACTGTCGGTATAATGCAAACGCCATGGATCCCGCGCTCCGACAGCTTCGGCGCTTCACGGTCCTGCTGCCGTTAGCGTTCCTGACGGCGGTCGAGGTCGGCGTCCACCTGGGCATCGGGGATCGGCTTCCGCGGTACGCGGCGGTGCTCGTGACGCTCGGCATCGTGCTGGTGGCGACCATCCCGTTCACCGCGTTCGTCTTCAGCGTGGTGAACCGCATCCACCGGCGGCTCGTGCGGCAGAACCGGCAGCTCGCAGCGGTTCACAACGCGAGCCTCTCGCTGGCCTCCACGATGTCGCTCGAGCCGTTGCTCCAGCAGTTCGTCGACTTGGCGCGAGAGATCACCAACGCGCGCTACGGGGCGCTGGGCATCCTGGGCCCCGATGGCAATCTCGAGCACTTCATCACGTCCGGCATCACCGAGGAGGAGCGCGCGCGCATCGGCGACCCACCGACGGGCAAGGGGCTGCTGGGCGTGATCATCAACGAGGGCACGAGCCTCCGGCTGCGGGACTTGACGAAGGACCCGCGTTCTGCCGGCTTCCCGCCCCATCACCCGGTGATGCACAGCCTGTTGGGGGTCCCGGTCGTCTACAAAGGGAAGATCCTCGGACGGCTGTATCTGGCGGAGAAACAGGACGCGCCCGAGTTCAGTGAAGAGGACGAGGAGATGGTGCGGCTCTTCGCCGCCCAGGCCGCCACGTCCATCGAGAACGCGCGCCTCTTCCAGCGCTCCCAGGACCTCGCCATTCTCGAAGAGCGTGAACGCATCGGCATGGACCTGCACGACGGCGTGATCCAGTCGCTGTACGCCGTGGGCCTCAACCTGGAGGAGTGCGCGGAGCTGGTGTCCGAAGACCCGGAGTTCGTCGCCAAACGGCTGGACAAGGCGATCAACGATATGAACCAGGTCATCAAGGACATCCGGAGCTACATCTTCCACCTCCGCCCGGCCGCGTTCACGTCCAATGACCTGCGGCAGGCGTTGCACGACCTGGCGCGCGAGGTCCGCGTCAACTCGCTCATTGAGGTCGAGGTGAGTGTGGACGGCGTCGAGCCGGACACCCTGCCCGAGCCGGTCGCCGAGAACCTGTTCCATATCGCTCAGGAGGCGTTGGCGAACGTGGCGAAGCACTCGGGCGCGACGCAGGCGTGGGCGCGCCTCGAACGCCAGAATGGCACCTGCGTGCTGACGATCGCCGACAATGGCAAGGGGTTCGACGTTTCCCGCCCCGGCAGCGTCGGACATCGTGGGCTCGGCAACATGGCCGACCGTGCCCGGTCCATCGGGGGCGTCTTCAAGCTGACGAGTGGCCAGGGACAGGGCACGTGTATTACAGTAGCCGTGCCACTGGAAGGAGAACGGCTCGATGCCTGAGAACATTCGTGTGATGATCGTCGACGACCATGAAGTCGTCAGGGAGGGGCTGCGCGCACTCCTGAATCGCCGACAGGGCATGTCCGTGGTCGGTGAGGCGGGCTCCGTCGAGACGGCGATCGCCGAGGCGCGGCGCACCCGCCCCGATGTCATCATCATGGATGTGCGGCTCCCCGACGGGTCGGGCGTGGAGGCCTGCCGCGAGATCCGGGAGGAAAACCCCGACGCCAAGGTCATCATGCTGACCTCGTACGCCGACGAGGAGGCGGTCATCGCTTCCATCCTGGCGGGCGCAGCCGGCTATCTCCTCAAGCAGACCCGGGGCCAGGCCCTCGCCGACGCCATCGCTACCGTCGCCCGCGGTGAGTCGCTTCTCGACCCCGCGGTGACCACCAAGGTGATGGAGCGCGTCCGCACCGGCTCCGGACGCGAGGACGACGAACTGGCGCAGCTCTCGGAGCAGGAGCAGAAGATCCTCGCCCTGATCGCCCAGGGGAAGACGAACAAGGAGATCGCGGCCGAGATCTACCTGAGCGACAAGACGGTCAAGAACTACGTCAGCAGCATCCTCAGCAAGCTCAACTTGCGCCGCCGGTCGGAGGCCGCGGCCTTCATCGCCCGGCGCGAAAGCCGTCGGCAGCTCTAACGGTCGCCCACCGGTGGGATAAACGGCCCACGATGCGAGTACGCTAGGCCCTACCCTCGAGGTGTCGCTTCCGGTCCAATGATGGGCACGTGTGTGGACCGGGAGGCGCCTGAAGGTGGACCAGACCACGACCGTTCAACACCCCATCGCTGTCCTCGTCGTCGACAACGACGAGCGGGTCCGACAGGGCCTGCGTCAGCGGATGGAGCGCACGGCGGGCATGCGGGTCGTGGGTGTGGCACGCATCGAGGACGACGTGCCCCGGCTCGTCAGGGAGCTCGCGCCCGACGTCGTGCTCCTCGACCTGCGTGGGCACAACGGCGCGGCGCTATCGCTCTGTCGCGAGGTGTCGTCGCTGGCGCCCGTCCTCATCCTGAGCTCCTACCTGACCCAGGAGGAGTGGGAAGAAGCCCGCGCGGCGGGCGCGTCCGACTTTCACCTCAAGCAGATCGGTTTCGCGGGCCTCGTCGACAAGATCCGCGCCGTCACGGCGAGCCGCCGGAACGCCAGACGGTAGCGCGGCGCGGCGGCGAGGCAGCCCACGTCACGAGCGGGGGATCCGGCTCGCCAGAAGGCTCAGGTATCGTTCGAGCTCAGCGCGCGGCGGCGGTTGGTTCAGCGTGATGGCCGTGACCGAGAAGGTGATCGCCCCCACCCGTACGCTCACGGAATCCGCGACGAAGTTCAGGTCCAGCCCGCTCACGGTGACCACGCCCCGGAACCTCCAGGCGTAGGAGCTGTCGCCCAGGGCTGGACCCTCGATTCGCTCCGCGGTGACCGCACGGATAGGCGACTGCTCCGTTCCCAGCGCCTCTACGTACGCTGCGACGATGGCGGGGTCGAGGTCGCGGTTGAATGCCATGCTCGCCTCGGCGCCTTCCGGCGTGGCGAAGAGGGAGGCCGAGCTCTGGAGCCGGGCGATGGCGCCGTTGCCGAGCAGGTCCGGCGTCGGCGGCGCCGCGTACGCGGTGTCGTAGACGTACAGGCGTCCCCATTGCTCGTTCAGCGCCCGCAGCACGTCCGCGGAGGCAGCCGGCGCGTCGGCCAGCGCCTCTTCGTTCGTCCGGAACTGAGCCTCGGCGGCGGTCATGTCGCTGGGCACGTCGGCTGGCTGGAGCGTGGCCGCCATGAGGCGCTGGCGCGCGGTCTCCGCGTCCGCAGCGAGCGTGGGCGCGGCGGTCGCGGGGGCCGTCTCCGACGCCGGCGTAGGCGTCTGGGGACCGCGGACGACGCTGGACGCGTCCGACCCCGGGGTGGGCGTGGGAACGCTGGCGCCGGGCGTCGTACCCGACGGGGTCGAGATGGCGCCGAGAGCTTCGGTGAGGCGAGGCTCGCCCTCCCCCTGACGTGCGAGCAGCAACCCGACGACGAGAGCGACGACGACCACGACGGGCGTCGCGAGGGCGAATGCCTGAACCCACACCGGCTGCCGGCGGAACTGTTCGGCGAGGTCGCGGAGCGTGGACAATGGCTGGCCTTTCCGGGATCCTTCCCCGATCCCAACGCTGCTCGCGGCCGGGGATTACGGCCCCCGACCGGTGAAGGAATGGTGACGGGACGCACTCTAGCACGCCGTCGCAGCGACGCAAGCTCGCGAAGCACGAACAACGTCCTCCGCTCTCGAGGAAGGAAGGCGGTTGTGCCAGAGCACCGCGAGGGGTAGAACAGGACCGTCACTCTTCGCAATTCCGAGAAAGGAACCTTCGCCATGCCTGTCAGCTCAGACATCGTCGGCAAGGAGCTCCCGCCGCAGACGTACGAGTACACCCAGCGCGACGTGATGCTGTACGCGCTGGGCGTCGGCGCCGGCCTGGACGAGCTCGACTTCATCTACGAAAAGAACTTGAAGGTGCTGCCTACGTTCGCCGTCATCCCGGCCTTTCCGGTGATGGGTGGTCTGGGGTCGGTCATCACCTTCAACCCCGCGCTCTTGCTGCACGGCGAACAGGGCATCCGCCTGAACGGTCCTATCCCGACCTCGGGCAAGCTCACCACCACGGGCAAGATCGCCGCGGTGTGGGACAAGGGCTCCGGAGCGGTGGTCGTCATCGAATCGGAAACGCGTGACGAGTCGGGGAAGGCGCTGTTCAGCAATACGGCGTCCGTCTTCCTGCGCGGCGAGGGCGGCTTCGGCGGAGAGCGCGGCCCTTCGGGCCCGAAGAATGTACCGCCCGACCGCGCGCCCGATGCCACCGTTTCGTACACGACGCTGCCGATTCAGGCGGCGCTGTACCGGCTGTCGGGGGACCGCAACCCGCTGCACATCGATCCGGACTTCGCGAAGCTCGGCGGATTCGACCGGCCGATTCTGCACGGCCTGTGCACCTTCGGCCATGTGGGGCGCGCCATCCTACACACCTACGCGGGGAGCGATCCCGCGCGGTTCAAGTCGATGGAGGCCCGGTTCTCCGGCGTCGTCTACCCGGGCGAGACCATCACCACGGAGATGTGGCAGGAGCCCGGCGGAAAGATCTACTTCCAGGCGAAGACGGAGCGCGGCGAACACGTGATCACCGGCGGCCTCGCGGAAGTCGCGTGAGGTCCGTCGGCCCGCGGTGACGGTGTGAAGGGCGCAGCGGCCGCGAGGCCACTCTTCTACGGCTGGGTCGTCGTGGCGGCGCTCGGAACGACGCTGTTCCTGAGCGCAGGGCTGGGTTTCTACGCGCTCGGCGTCTTCGTCACGCCGTTCGAGGACGAGTTCGGCTGGTCACGGGGTCAAATCTCCGTCGCCATGACCCTCTCGACCGTCGTGAGCGGCCTCATGGGGCCCGTCGCCGGCTGGCTTCTCGGACGCTGGGGCGCGCGGCGGCTCCTCACGGCAGCGGCGGTGGTCACGGGCGCGAGCTTCGCCGCGATCGGCCTGACGCCTGCGCTCTGGTACTTGTATCTCGCCTTCGCGTGCATGGCCATCGGCCGGGCCGGACTGATGATGGTGCCAGCGAGCGCCATCGCCGCCAACTGGTTCGTCCGGCGACGCGGCCTGGCGACGGGCGTCATGACCGCCGGTATCGGCCTCGGTGGCCTCGTCATGGCGCCAGCCGTAGCGTTACTCATCGATGCGGTGGGCTGGCGTCGGGCCTTCGGCGTGCTCGGCGTCGGGATGACCGCCGTGGCGCTTCCTCTCACCCTGTGGGTGATCCGCCAGCATCCGTCCGAACTCGGACTCGCGCCCGACGGCGATCCCGCCGAAGTCGGAGAGGCGCGCGCCGACCCCGGCCATCTCACCGGTCTGGGCCTCGGGGCCGCGGCGCGCACGATGGCGTTCTGGTCGATCACGGCCGCGCTGAGCCTGGTGTTCGCCACCCAAAGCGCGATGCTGCTCCACGTGATCCCGTATCTCGAGGGCGAGGGCGTCGCCCGGGCGCATGCGGCGGCCGTGCTCGGCGTCATCTCGGGCATCGGCATCGTCGGCAAGGTCGGCGCTGGATACGTCGCCGACCGCCTATCGCCGCGCGTGGTGGTGTCGGCGGTGTTCCTGATACAGGCATGCGCGCTCGGAATCTTGCTCGCGGTGGGCCCCGCGCCCGGGCTCGTGCTGTTCACCGTGCTGTTCGGCGTCTCGATGGGGTCTGTCGTCGCGCTGCAGCCGCTCATCCTGGCCGACTACTTCGGGCTGCGAGCGTTCGCCTCGATCATGGGCGTGGTGACCATGTTCGGGATGGTTATCAGCGCGCTGGGACCGGCCGCAGCGGGCTTCATCTACGACGCCGCAGGAAGCTACACCATCGCATTCATGGGGTTCCTGGCGATCGACGTCGTCGCGGCGGCGCTGGTGCTGTCGAGCCGCCGGCCCACGCCCGCGTGCGTGCCGACGGGAGAGCGCGTATCATCGCGAGATAGCCTCACGCCTCAGGAGGTGGCCTCGTGATCGACGGCGTCGAGCTCAAAGAGCTGGTCACGCACCACGACGAGCGCGGCTTCTTTCGTGAGATCGCTCGTGCGACGGAGGCGATCGTTGCCGAGGGTTGGAAGCAGGTCAGCCATTCGCTGATGTTCCAGGGCGTCGCCAAGGCGTGGCACGTGCACCGGACGCAGATCGACTGGTGGTACGTGCCGGTCGGAGACCTCAAGGTGGCGCTCTACGACTTGCGAGAGGGGTCACCGACGCGGGGCGAGCTACAAGAGTTCTTCTTGGGGGAGCACTATCCGGCGCAGCTCCTGAAGATCCCGGCGGGCGTGGCGCACGGGTGCAAGGCCATCAACGGGCCGGCTCACCTGATCTACCTGACCTCGGGAACGTACGACCTCGCCGAGGAGGGGCGGCTCCCGCATGACGATCCGTCCATCGGCTATGACTGGACGGCGCTTCCGCCCATCAAGTGACGTTGCCCTTGTCCGCAGGCCGGTTCGCAGCCTAGGATAGCCTGACCCGCGTCCGGGGGCGCTCGCCGCGTATGTCAGCGGAAGGAGCGCACCTTGGAACAGCGTCCCTGGGATGTCATCGTCATCGGCTCGGGCCTCGGCGGCCTCACGGCAGCCGCGTATCTGTGCACCAACGGCTTGCGCACGCTGGTGCTGGAGCAGCACTACGTCGCGGGTGGCAACGCCCACGTATTCCGCCGCAAGCGGATGTTCGAATTCGACGTCGGCGTGCACTACGTCGGCGATTGTGGGCCCGACGGCGCGATACCGACGGTGCTGCGAGGCGTGGGCCTCGAGGGGCGCGTCGAGTTCGTCGAGATGGACCCGGACGGCTTCGACACGCTTATCTTTCCTGACCTCACCATCCGCGTACCCAAGGGATGGGACCGATATCGTCAGCGGCTGGTCGAGGCGCTACCCGACGACGAGACGGCCCTCCATCGCTGTCTCGACATCCTCGAGGGCGTGCTCGCAGAGATGCGCTCCATCCCGCAGGAGGTGAGGCCGGACGACGTCCCTCGGATCGCGAAGGAGGCGCCGACGTTCCTCCGCTGGGGCATACGGCCGCTGACGGAGCTATTCGAGGAGTGCGGCTTGAGTCAGAAGGCGCGCGCCGTGCTGCTGGCCGAGTCGGGCGCGTACGCGGTGCCGCCCTGGCGCACGCCCGTCGCGCTGCACGCGGGCCTGCTGGACCACTACCTCCGGGGCGCCTATTACCCTCGTGGCGGCGGACAAGTGCTCCCAGGCGCGCTCGTCGATGTCATCCGGTCGCATGGGGGCGAGGTCCGCACCCGCACGCGCGTCCAGCGCATCCTCGTGGAGCGCGGACGCGTCCACGGTGTGCGGCTGACGACGGGGGAGGAGCTGGCTGCTCCCGTCGTCGTGTCGAATGCCGACCTCAAACGGACGATGTTCGAACTCGTGGGCCGCGAGCATCTGTCACCCGAAACGGCGGCGCGAATCGAGGGCTACCGCATGGCCCTGCCCATCTTCTGCGTGTACCTGGGGCTCGACATCGACCTTCGGGAGCGAATGCCGCGCACCAACTACTGGGTGTGCGACACGTACGACATCGAGGGGCTCTACGCGGACTGCGATCGCGGCCGCATCCCTCGCGAGCTGCCGCTGTTCATCACCGTCGCGTCCGTGAAGGATCCGGACACCCAGAGGATTGCGCCGAAAGGGTACTCGAGCCTCGAGATCATGACGTGGGTGCCGTCCGACTACGGTCTGTGGCGTGTCCAGCGGGGCCCGACGGCGGGCGAGAAGTACCATCGGAACCCTGAGTATCGCGCCGTGAAGCGCGAGCTCACGGAGCTCATGATCGCCGGCGCCGAACGGGCCATTCCCGGACTTCGGGATCACATCGTCTGGCAGGAAGCGGCCACGCCGGTGACGCAGGAGCGCTACACGCGTTCCACTGGCGGGACGTCCTACGGGATCGAGCTCGCGATGGACCAGTTCGGTCCCGGCCGCCCGGCGCCTCGAACCGAGATCGAGGGCCTGTTCTTGGCGGGCGCCAGCACCATCTTCGGCCATGGCATCGTCGGTGTCATGCGCGGCGGCGTGGGCACGGCGAGCGCGGTACTGGGTCGCGACTTGTGGGCGGAGGTTCGGGCGGGCACCGTCTTCGGCGACCCGCCCCGGCTGCGAGCCGGGGAGCCGGGCTGGGACCCATGGGAGGCGAGCCGCTAGGCGCCATGAGCTCGCCGCCCCCTCGGCCCGCGTATCGGATTCCCCTCCGCCATCTTGCCCGGTTCGCCCTCGATCTGGTCGTGGGGTGTCGCCGGTCGTTTCCTCGCGACGCCCTCACATTCGTGGAGGTGAATCGGCGGCTGCCCCGACGCGTGGAAGGCCTGGCCAACGTCCCGGAGGAAGGGCCCTTCGTACTGGTGATGAATCACTTCAGCCGGCGCGGCCTGCGGCCCTATCACTGCGCCATGATCGTCACCGCGGCGATCGCGACGCGGCGGCCGGCCGCGTCCGACATCCGCTGGGCGTTCACGAGCGAGTACGTGGGCGTCCGCCTCGGTCCCATCGTCATACCTCGGTGGTTCTTGCGCTGGCTGTTCCGCCGGATCGCCCGGACGTACGGGTTCACCATCATCGCCCGGCGTCCCGAGCGCGCGATGGAGCGCGCGGCGGCCCTTCGTGAGCTGTCGCGTGCCCTCGAGCGCGGGCCCATCGCCCTCACGCCCGAGGGGCTCGAATCGAGAGGGCAGCTCATCGAGCCAGCGCCGGGCACAGGGCTGTTCCTCTCGTCCCTGTGTCGCCGGGGCGCGCCGCTTTTGCCGGTGGGCCTGTGGGAAGACGACGAGGGCGTGTTTCACGTCCGGTTCGGTCCGCCGTTCCGACTGGGGCTGCCGCCGGGCCTGTCGCGCGAGGAAGAGGACCGCCTGGCGCGAACGCAGGCGATGCTGGCCATCGGCCGGCTGCTGCCTCCCGACTGGCGCGGGGTGTACCGGGAGGCGCTGGACGAAGCGGGGGGTTAGCGCCGCGCGCGAGCGGCGCCGCGCACGAGCTCGCGCGCCTGCTGCGCGACGTTGGCGGCCGTGAGCCCCAGCTTTTCGTAGATGACCTTGTACGGCGCGGACGCCCCGAACCGGCCGGCGATGCCCACGATGCGGCCCGCGGTCCCGACCCAGCGTTCCCAGCCGAAGGGGGAAGCAGCCTCGATCGCGACGCGGGCGGTCACGTCCGGCGGCAGGACGTGGTGGCGATAGGCCTGAGGCTGCGCTTCGAACAGCTCCCACGACGGCATGCTGACCACGCGGGCGTCGATACCGTCCTCCCGCAGCAACGCCTGGGCGTCGAGCGCGATGGCGACCTCCGAGCCGGTGCCGATGAGGATGACGTCAGGGCGAGGCCCTTCGCTCTCGGCGATCACATACGCGCCCCGGACCAGCTCGTCCGCGGGCGCGAGCCGGCTGCGGTCGAGTACGGGCACCGCCTGCCTGGTCAACGCGAGCACGGTCGGCCCGTCGCGGCGCTCGATAGCGACACGCCAGGCGACGGAGGTCTCGTTGGCGTCGCAGGGCCGGATGACGACGAGGCCGGGGATGGCGCGCAGCGACGGCAGGTGTTCGATCGGCTGGTGCGTCGGGCCGTCCTCCCCCAGCCCCACGCTGTCGTGCGTGAAGACGAAGATGGGCCCCAGGCGGGACATCGATGCCAGGCGCAGCGTCGGGCGGAGGTAATCGGAGAAGACCATGAAGGTGCCCACGACGGGGATGATGCCGCCATGCGCGCACATGCCGTTGGCGATCGCCCCCATGGCGTGCTCGCGCACGCCGAAGCGGAGCACGCGGCCTTCGGGATGGTCGGCGCTGTGGTCGAGGGCGCCCGTGATCTTGGTGTTGGTGTTCTCGGTGAGGTCGGCGCCCCCCGCGAGCAGCCACGGGATGCGACCTGCGAGCGCATCCAACGCCCTGCCGGAGGCTGCGCGCGTGGCCAGGGGCTTGTCCGGCGGGAATGCGGGGAGGTCGGAATCCCATCCCTCCGGAAGTCGCCCCGCGAGGGCCATCCGCAGGCGCGCGGCGTCCTCCGGGAACGCCTGCTCGTACGCGGCGAACCGCTCCTCCCATGCGCGCTGCAGGCCGCGGCCGCGCTCGACCGCCTCGCGCCAGCGGGCGAGCGCCTCGTCAGGCACATAGAAGTGGGCATCGGGCGGCCACCCCAGCCGTTCTTTGGTGGCGCGGACCTCGTCCTCGCCCAGGGGGTTGCCGTGGGCGAATGCGGTGTCCTGGTACCGCGGGCTGCCGAAGCCGATGTGGGTGCGCGCGATGATGATGGACGGACGCGACGTTTCCTGTCGGGCGGCCGTCAGGGCCGCGTCGACGGCGTCCGCGTCCATGCCATCGATGCGTTGAACGTGCCAGCCGTAGGCTTCGAAGCGTTTCCCCACGTCCTCGGTGAACGTGAGATCCGTGCTGCCGTCGATGGAGATCTTGTTGTCGTCGTACAGGTAGATGAGCTTGCCGAGCCGCAGATGACCGGCGAGCGACGCTGCCTCCGAGGCGACGCCCTCCATGAGGTCGCCGTCGCTGCAGATGGCGTAGATGAAGTGGTCGATGACCTGGTGTCCGGGGCGATTGAACAGCGCGGCCAGGTAGCGCTCGGCGATGGCCATACCCACCCCGTTGGCGAATCCCTGTCCCAGCGGACCGGTGGTCACCTCGACGCCCGGCGTGTGGGCCGATTCGGGATGACCGGGCGTGACGCTGTCCCACTGCCGGAAGTTCTTGAGGTCGTCGAGCGAGACGTCGTAGCCAGTCAGGTAGAGCAGGCTGTACAGGAGCGGGGACGCGTGACCCGCCGACAGGATGAAGCGGTCGCGCCCCGGCCAGTTGGGGTCGCGCGGGTTGTAACGAAGGTGACGGGTCCACAGCACGTACGCGGCGGTGGCGAGGCCCATCGCCGTGCCCGGGTGGCCCGAGTTGGCCCGTTGGACCATGTCCATGGCCAGCGTGCGGATGGTGTTGACGCAAAGCTCGTCGAGGCGGCTGAGCGGCATGCGTGCTCCTTCGCGGACCCTCCTATCTGTCGTTGGCGGGGTACCGAAACTGTACGGGATTTCGCGGGAAAGGGCGAAGCGGGGTCTCCGAGGAGCCTCAGTGTCGGGTCCTGCGGCGGCGTGCGGCGCGGCCCTCGACCAGCTTCAGTCGCTGCGGCCCCACGTCTGCACCGGCGCCAGGTCCACGGGCTTCGGCGTCGGGGTCGGCGTCGCGGACGCCAGCCGCTTCAGGTCGATGCGTGGGAGCGGTTGACGCGAGCGCGGATCCAGCACGACCTGCCATACGGCGTCGGACGTGACCCCGAAACGCCAGACGGACGGCATGCGTGTGCGCAGCGTCGCCGAATAGCCCAAGAAGCGGCGCCACTTGTCGAGGTTGGTCGAGGCGCCCTGGCCGACGGGATAGAGCGGCAGCCCGTACCCACGCAGCACGTCGTACGTCACTTCGAGTACGAATTCCGGCGTGACACCCGACGGCCCAGGATCGTACCCGCTCTCGCGGTACTTGTTGACGTTGTCGATGAACGTCTCCCAGTAGACCTGGGGCGAAAAGCCGGTCACGTACGGCGCGATGGCCGCGATGGGCAACCTGGCGATCTGCCACGGCCGTGGGTCGATGGAGAGCCATACGTCCGCCTGAGGGAAGCGGCGTCGCAGTTGTCGGCCGAGGCGCTGGGCCGCGGCCGCGTCGCCGCGCCAGAAACCCGCATGGGGTTCGAAGTCGAGGTGGATGCTCCGGGCGCCCGCTGCCAGGACCTCGGCGGCCATCGCCGCTTCGCCATCGGGGTCGAGACCGTGCACCACGCACCAGGCGTGGAAGGGCACGGCGCGCTCCTCGAAGTAGTCGGCCAACACTTCGACTTGGGCCGGCCCGCTGACCGCGTAGATCGACCGGTCGTACTTGCTCATCCAGTCGATGCCATCGTGGGTCTTCAACAGGATGCCCGCGTTGCGGGATGCGAGCGCATTGCGGATGGTCGCGGGGTGCCCATCGCTCGCGAACTGCCACACCCAGCTGAGGGGCGGGTCGCCCGACGGATTTCCAGCCTGGCCTGCGTTCAACTGGGGCTCCAGGAGTCGGGGGTCGCAACGGGCGACGCCGAGCCCCATCCCGGCCCCGAACAACGCCGCGGTCATGCCCAGAAAGCCCCGCCGGCTCATGCGTCGCTCGACGAGCATGGCGCACCTCCCTGCCTGCCCTCGCGGACTGGCTCCCCCGCCACCAGCCTTCTGGTCAGCGTGAACCCTACCATGCCCGTGACGATTCGCAAAGCCCGCACAGGCGCCCCGCAGGAATGCGACGTCGGAGCGTCGCGGTTCTCGGACGGTCTTCTGTCGCGAGCGCATCCGGGCGCGAGTTTTCGCTCCGATCGCCCGCTCGAGCGCCATTGACGGGAGGTCGTGCCGGTCGGCCAGGTCGAGGGACCGGTTGCCCCGAACCGCGGGCGTTCGTACCATGGCCGCGGTCGTCCTCCTCAGCGCTGGAAAGGAGCTTTCGTGGCTGAATCGGCACTCTCCGGCCTGCGCGTCATCGACCTTTCTCAGGGCATCGCCGGGCCCTACTGCACCAAGCTCCTCGCCGATGCCGGCGCCGAGGTCATCAAGATCGAGCCCCCCGAGGGCGATTACTGCCGGCGGCTGGGCCCGTTTCCGGGGGATATCCCCCATCCGGAAAAGGGCGGTTTGTTCCTCTATCTCAACACCAGCAAGAAGAGCGTGACCCTCGATGTCGGCGTGGCGTCGGGACAGGTGATTTTGAAGAAGCTTCTGGAGGGCGCGGACGTGCTGGTCGAATCTGAACGGCCTGGCGTCATGGCGTCGCGAGGTCTCGGGTACGAACAGCTTCGTGAGCGCTTCCCGACGCTCATCTACGCCTCCGTCACGCCCTTCGGTCAGACGGGGCCGTACCGCGATTGGGACGGCAACTCGCTCATCGCCATGGCCATGAGCACCATCATGTACGGCACGGGCGACCCCGAACGGGAGCCGCTGACCACCGGCGGTTGCCCCGGCGACTTCCTCGCGGGGATCCAGCTCTGGGTCGGCGTGCTCGCCGCGCTCGCCTATCGCGCCCGTGAAGGCGAAGGCCAGCACGTCGACGTGTCGATGGCGGAGGCCTGCGCCGCAGCGGACGAGTACAACGCCGCGATGTACGCCTTCCAGGGGGCCGTCCGGAGGCGGTACTACTCCCGACACATCTTCGGCTACCCGAACGACATCATGCCTTGCAAGGACGGCTACGTGGTGGTCATCCCGGGCGCCGGCGGCTTCCCCACGCCGGGCGCTGGCGAGGGCAGCGTTTCGCCGATGGCGCTGCTGCTCGGCGATCCCGAGCTCGATAACCACCCCCTGTTCCGGTCGATGGGTGAACGCATGCTCAAATGGCGCGAGTTCGACGCGCTGCTCGAGCCCTGGCTCCGCGAGCACACGGCCAAAGAAATCGTGGAGCTGGCCCAGGCCTTGCGGATGCCGTTCGCCTATGTCCCCACGGCGAAGGACCTGCTGGAAGACCCTCACCTGGAGGCGCGGCGATTCTTCCTCGAGCTGTCGCACCCCGATGCGGGAGCGCTTCGCTATCCCGGTGCCCCGTTCCGGATGACGGAGACGCCGCTGGAGTCGCGCCCGGCGCCACGGAAGGGCGAGCACACCGCCGATGAGCTCCGCAAGGTCGGCTACGACCGCGAAGAGCTCGCTATTTTGGCCGACAGGGGGGTGATCTAATGGCGCTGCCCCTCGAAGGAATCCGGGTGATCGACTTCACACAGGTGTTCGCGGGCCCGACCTGCACACGCATCCTGGCTGACCTCGGCGCCGACGTCATCAAGATCGAGGCGCGGACCCGGGCCGACATCACCCGCAGCCTCATCATCGCCGACAACGACGGTCGGTCGACGCCGTGGAACCGCGGCTCCTATTTCGTGGTCCGTAACGCAGGGAAACGCGGCGTGACGCTCGACCTGAACGACGAGCGTGGACGGGCGCTGGCGCGACGACTCATCGAAGACGCCGATGTCGTCGCCGAGAGCTTCACGCCGCGCGTCATGGCCAACTTCGGTCTCGACTACGAGCGCATCCGGGAGTTCAACCCGGATGTCATCATGATCTCCCTCTCGGGCTACGGGCAGGACGGACCCTACCGCGATTACTCGGCCTACGGCATGGGACTCGAGCCGGCCTCCGGGATTTCGCAGCAGACGGGGTACCCGGATGGTCCGCCCATGCGCAGCGGTCTATCGTTCACCGATCCGCTCTCAGGGTTTCTCGGCGCCGGCGCCGTTCTGCTCGCGCTCGAGTACCGCCGGCGTACGGGCAAGGGTCAGTACATCGACCTCTCGGAACAGGAAGCCGCCATCGGTCTGGTTACCTATGCCTTGATGGAGTTCCAGATGAACGGGCGGCTGCCCGAGCGCCGCGGGAACCGGTCCTGGTTCGGGGATGCCCCCCAGGGCGTGTATCCCTGTGCGGGCCGCGATCGGTGGGTCGCCATCTCCGTGGCGTCCGATGAGCAGTGGGAGGCCCTGTGCGACGAGGCCGGCCATCCGGAGTGGAAGGACGACCCGCGCTTCGCCGACATTCTCTCGCGGAACGAACACCAGGATGCGCTCGACGAAGTCATCGCGAGCTGGACGAAGGGCCTGGAGGCGATGGAGGTCGCGCGGCGGCTCCAGGCACGGGGCGTGCGGGCCGGGCCGGTTCTCGATGGTCGGGACATCCTGTTCGATCCGCATTTCCGCGAACGGCACCACTTCGACGTGATCGACCAGCCGGCCATTGGCAGGCGGCCCGTCCAGCGCCATCTCGCTGCAAAGTTCACCAGCTTCGAGGCTGCCGCCCGCGGTCACGCGCCGCTCCTCGGCGAGCACAACCGCGACGTGCTCCAGGGGCTTCTCGGGCTCTCGGACGACGAGTACGCGGAGCTCGAGTCGGCGGGGGTCATCGGCGACCGGCCGGCGCTTCCCGTGCCCGGGGAGGTGATGTCGGCGGTACTGAAGCTGCCGTACGACGCGTACGTGCAGCACGGCATTCTGCTGGAGATCGATCCCGACTACGAACAGCGGCTGGGCCTGGCCTAGCCGACGTGATCGGCCCCGTTCCGGAGCCGCTCGAGGATGTGCTGGATCGCGCGTCCCGTCCGGTCGAGCCCAGCGCTGCAGTGCACGAGCACGGGCTTCGGAAGGTCGACGAAGGCGCGCCAGATTCGCTCGTATTGCTCCGGCGTGAAGGGCTCACGCAAGCCGTCCGGGGTGGGAACGTGGGCGACGTGAAAGCCCATGTCCCGGTAGTACGACACGAGGCCCCGAGGAAGCGCGGGTTCGTACAGAGGAAGCTGGTCGCCGTCGAGCAGGCAGAGGATCGAGGCGATGCCGGCTCCGCGCACGCGCTGAATCCACGCGTCCACCGCGTCGCGCGGAACGAGGGATTCCGCGCCCGGACGGTAGCCCGGCCGCGGCGCGATCGCGAGTTGTCCTTCGATCACCCAGTACGGCACGCCGCCAGTATAGGGACGGTCGGTCTCTCGTCCCACCCGCGGGTCACGCAGAAGCTGGCCGCTTGCTATCCTGACCGGCGATGCCGTCCTACCGCGTGCTCCAAGTCGATGTCTTCACGACCACGCCGCTCCGCGGCAACCCTCTCGCCGTGGTTCCCGACGCACGGGGTCTCAGCCCGGCGACGATGCAGGCCATCGCGCGCGAGATGAATCTCTCGGAGACGACGTTCGTCCTGCCGCCATCGGACGGAGGCGAGGCCGATTACGCGGTGCGGTTCTTCACGCCGCGCATGGAGCTTCCGTTCGCCGGCCACCCGACCATCGGCACCGCGCACGCGCTGCTGGAGATTGGCGCTGTCGCCCCGAAGGGAACCGGAGCCTTCACGCTACGGCAGCAAACCGCGGCCGGCACCCTCCCCATCGACGTCGAGGGTGAGGGGCCGAATCGCTGGTTCACGATGACGCAGCCAACGCCCACCTTCGCGCCGTCGCCACCGGTCGCCGACCTGGCGCGGGCGCTGCGGGTCGCAGTCGGGGACATCCTCGCGGAGCCCGCGACCGTGGCCGTCGGCGTGGGGTGGATCGTCGTGCCGTTGCGGAGCCTGGGAATTGTCCGCGAGCTGACCCCAGATCTGGACGGGGTGGCGCAGTACGAAGGTGTGGCCGGGATAACGGTCTTCTGCCCGGAGGCCGAGGACCTTGGTTGCCGGGTGCGTGTGCGGTCGTTCGCGCCCCGCGAGGGCATCATCGAGGACCCGGTCTGCGGGAGCGGCAACGGCTGCGTGGGAGCATATCTCGCGGTGACGGGCATGATGGGACCGCCGCCGCTCGAGTACATGGCGGAGCAAGGGGTCGAGATCCGGCGCGACGGGCGTGTCCGGGTGCGCGTCGAGGGTCCCGATGAGGCGCTCGTCGTCCGCGTGGGTGGCCAGGCCGTCACCGTCCTGGATGGCGAGCTCAGGCTGTGAGCCGGCTAGCGCCAGTACTTTCCCCCCGGACGGCGAACGGGCTCCGGCGTGACGCGGCCGGCCCGGACGGTGCGCAGCTCCTCCCACTTCGCGCGCAAATCTTCTTCGATCATCCGGACCTGGTCCCGGGGCCGGTCTCGCCGCGTGAAGCGACTACGGAGGTCGCGTAACTGCGCCGAAAGCCGGTTGATTTCGGCGAGCAGCCGCGCCTGATCGACGGACGGCATCGAACTGTTCGGAAGTGCAGGGTCCATCATGTCTGCGAGCCCTCCTGGCTCCGCACTGCCGTGGACCGTGGCGGGGTGGTACGGCGAACCGGAGACGTGCGCCCGATGTAGGGGTGGCGCTACGATAGCACGCTCGCGGCTGGCTGTACAGCCCTTTTCGCTTGCTCGCGCTGCCTGCCGCCGATAGCATCGGAGCGGGCCGCGCCCGAGGAGCGCCGACATGTCCGATTTCGTCAGAGTGGCGTACCGCCGTGTCCTTACGCGCAACGACCCTGCGCTGACGCAGATCAGCTTCGACCAGCGGGTGCTCGATCGGTACCGGGGCGCCCCGGGCTTCTCGGTCGTCCGCACCGACACCATCGGGCGGGTTCGCAAGGAGGGTGGCTGGTCGCTGGATTTCGGCATTGCGCCGGGAGACGAGCAGATCCACGTCTGCCTGGGCGACCTACTGGACAAGTTGCCTGAGGGCGAGCGCGAGCACTGGGCGGCGCATGTCGTGACCTTGCCGATGAGCGACCGCTACGTGCAGGCGCGCTTGCAGCCTGGGAGTTGCGTGGACGACGGCGACGTGAGGACGTGGTGACGTGCGGCGCGATGTGACCGGCGGATGGCAGTGGTCCGGGGAGGACCAACCAGAGGACGAAGAAAGTGGGTTCCAGCCCCTCTTCGAAGAGGGGCAGCGATGTGACGCCTGCGGCGTCGTCGAGGGCAGGGTCGGGATCGACCCGACGTGCGGTGGCGTCTACGACGGCGAGCCCACGTTCGTCTGTTACGACTGCCTGGGCCCGGCGCTCCGGCGCCACTACGACGGCATGGAGGGCATCGCGGTGGTGGTCGAGCCGGCCGCGCTGTTCGACACGCACGACTACTACCGCATCGATGAGATGGCGTCGTATGAGTTCGTACAGGAGGACATCGACGCCGTCGCGTGGATGCTCCTGGAGATTGGAGGCGCATGCGACCGGTGCGGGGAACAGAGCCATGTGCTCTGGCTTCCGGTCGAGGCCATCGACGCCGATCTGCCCGACGACGCGCCGATCTTCGTCCATCCGGACGCGCCCCGGCGCTTCCTCTGTGGCTCCTGCGCGGCGGAGGCGTTGGCCGCGGCGTATCGGGCCACGGAGCACCGGCTGTTGCAGGTCGAGGTGCCGCGCGCGGCCATGGGCCTCCTCCTGCCCGGAACGACGTAGGAGTGACCGCATGAGCCTGACGTTGCCCCGAAGCTACGTCGAGGAGATGATTGCGCACGCGCGGGAGGAGGCGCCCAACGAGTGCTGCGGTATCATCGCCGGCGTCGACGGCCGCCCGACCAAGCTCTACCGCGCGCGCAACGCCGAGGCGAGCCCGTATCGATACAACGTCGACCCGCAGGACCTGCTCCGGATCTACCGCGAGGCGGACGCGCACGGGTGGGACTTCCTCGTCATCTACCACTCGCACACGCACACCGAAGCGTACCCTTCGCCGACGGATGTGCGGCTGGCGGCGTGGCCTGACGCCTACTACGTCCTCGTCTCACTGCAACATCCCGAGGAGCCAGTCGTCCGAGCGTTCCGGATCCGCGACGGGCAGGTCACCGAAGAGGAGTTGCATGTTACCGACTGATGTCCGGCGCAGACGCTCGAGCCCCGGCCGGGCGCCTGCACCCATGCGGATTGGCCCGCGCGACTTCGTTTGGGGGGAACGGACGTACGTGATGGGCATCGTCAACGTGTCGCCTGATTCGTTCTCGGGCGACGGCATCGCCGATCCTGACGAAGCGGTGGCCCACGGCAAGCGGCTGGTCGCGGAGGGGGCTGACCTGCTGGACGTGGGCGGGCAGTCTACGCGGCCGGGCTTCGAAGAGGTGCCCGTCGAGGAAGAGGTCTGTCGCGTCGCACCCGTCATCGCCCGCCTGGTACGGGAGACGGACGTACCTGTGGCTGTGGACACCTATAAGCCGGAGGTCGCCGCCGCAGCGCTGGACGCGGGCGCGCACCTGGTCAACGACATTCACGGCTTTCGCCTCCATCCTCAGATGGCGCAGCTCGTCGCCGACGCGGGCGTGCCCGCTATCGTGATGCACAATCAGCGTGGGCGACCGTTTCGTGACGTCATCGAGGACGTCCTCGCGGGCCTCGAGGAGACCTTCACCATCGCGCGCGAGGCCGACATCCGCCGTGAGCGCCTGATCATCGACCCCGGCTTCGGGTTCGGGTGGACCGAGGAGCAGAACCTCGAGCTCCTGCGGAGACTCGACGAGCTTCGCGCCCTCGGAAGGCCCATCCTCGTGGGCACGTCGCGCAAGTCCACCATTGGCGCGGCGCTGGGAGGAAAGCCCGTGGGCGAACGGCAGTGGGGCACCGCGGCGAGCTGCGCCGTGGCCATCGCCCATGGCGCCGACATCATCCGGGTGCACGACGTCCGCGAGATGGCGGAGGTCGCTCGCGTCGCGGACGCCATCGTCCGTGGGTGGATGCGATGAGCGAGCTACCGGTGGTGTACCTGGGCCTGGGCTCGAATCTCGGGAATCGCGAGGCGAACCTGCGGCTGGCGCTCCGCTGGCTCGAGCCGCTGGTGCGCATCGAGGCCGTATCCTCGCTGTACGAGACGGTGCCGGTGGGGACAGGCGGGCCGCCCTTCTACAACGCGGTCGTGCGCGCGATCACGGGCCTGATGCCGCACGCGCTGCTACGGCACGCGAAGAACGTCGAATGGGACGTCGGGCGTCGCCCTTCGGGGCGCTGGGCGCCCCGCCCCATCGACATCGATCTGCTGGTCTTCGGTGACGAAACGGTGAACGAAGCGGACCTGGTGATTCCGCATCCGCGGCTCGCCGAACGGGCGTTCGTCCTCGTGCCGCTCGCGGAGCTCGCACCGGAGCTCAGGCCACCCGGCGCCGCCGCGTCGGTCGCCGAGATGCTCGCCCGCGCTGACGCCAGCGGCGTGACGCGATTACGTGGCCCCGAGTGGGCGGACCCTGCGTTGGCGCTCCTGCGGGCTTCTCGCTAACGGCGACGGGCACCTCATGCCGGCGGCGGCTCCGTGCCTGCTTCGAGCTCCGCCACCTCCGGCTCAGCGTTCATCATCGTCCAGCCCACCCACAGCGCCAGCGCCGATGCCGCTGCCATGGCGACGGTCGTCGGATAGGCGAGCGCGAAGTAGCTTCGCCGCACGACGCCGGCCAGAAAGAGCAGGAAGTTCAGGGCTGTGGCCGCGATGATGATCGCGCCCAATCGCTGGGATCGTTCCATGACCTCCTCCTCCGCCCCTCAGCCAGAGGCCGACTGTGTCTGCAGTTCCTTGGGCAGCAGGTTCGGGATGCTGTCCTCGATGGGGAAATGGAAGTCGCAATTCTTGCAGTACAGATCGCCCGTGATGACTTCGTCGTCCCGCTCTTCCTTGATGTTGAGCTGGAGCTCCCCCTTGCAGTCGGGGCAGGCCAGGATGTCCATCAGGTCTTTGCGCATGGTCGCTCCTCGCTCCTGAGGTAGAGGCTCGCCCATTGTATGGCCGCTCCGGGAGGCGGCTCAAGCGGGCCGCTCTCGACTCGCGGCCGCAGGGCGCCGTTCCTATAATCCGGTGAAGGCGCCCTCTCGCATGCAGAACGACAGCACACCTCGCCGCATCGACCTGCATCGCCGGGTCGCCCGTATCTGGCCTGATCGTATCGAGGTCAAGCCGTCGCGGGGCGCCGTCGTGGTCCCGGCCGTGGGCCTGGTCATCGGCATCCTCTCGTTCGTCGGCGCGGTCACGCTCACAGGCGCTGTGCCCTTCGCAGTGACGGTGCTGTTCCTGCTGCTCGCGCTCCTGGCCATTCCTCTCGCCGGCGTGGGGTTCGTGTATGCGGCCTTCGGCGCCGATATTGTCGTAGACCGGAACAAGCAATCGGTCGTCTATCAGCAGGGCTTTCTGGGGATGGGCGTCGGCACGCAGGAGCTCGTCCCGTTCTGGAAGGTGAAGGCCATCGAGGTGGTCGAGACGACGGCGCGCGGCCCGGAGGAAGAGCCCGAGAGCGTCGCCCAGTACGAGGTCGGCATTCTGAAGACGAGCGGCCGTCGGCTCCGGGTGGGAGCTGTCACGTACGCCCGGCCCATGGCCGACGACGCGCGCGCCCACGCGATGGAACTCGCGCAGGCCCTCGCGGAGATGACGGGCGCGCCCGTCACGGAACCAGGTCCGGAAGCGCTCACCGCGGCCAGCGAAGGCGGGGACTGATGCCCGAACCCGCGCCGAGACTCTCCGTCGTCATCCCCGCCTTCAATGAAGTCGAGCGTCTCCCCGCGACGCTCGAGCGCCTCGCCACGTGGTTCAGCGCCTTCGAAGGGGGCGCCGAGCTGCTCATCGTCGACGACGGGAGCACGGATGGCACGGGCGCGCTCGCCCAGGCGTGGGCGGGTCGCATGCCGTCCGGGGTGCGGCTCCGGGTCGTGCGCCACGAGGTCAACCGGGGGAAGGGAGCCGCCATCAGGGATGGCTGCTTGCAGGCCGAAGGCGAGGTGGTGCTGTTCACCGACGCTGACCTCGCGAGCCCGCCCGAGGAGTGGTCGAAGGTGCTCGCTGCCATTGAGCGCGGCGCGGACGTGGCCATCGGCAGCCGGGTGCACCCGGACGGCAGCGATCGGCGGGACTCCCAGCCGTTCGCACGACGGCTCGCGGGGCGGCTGTACACGCTGGTTCGAAGGCGTCTCGTGCTGCCAGACATCGCCGACACCCAATGCCCGCTGAAGGCGTTTCGACGGGAGGCGGCGCGCGCCATCTTCAGCCGGCAGCGCCTTTCGGGCTGGGTGTTCGACGCCGAGGTCGTGCTGCTCGCCCGGCGACTCGGCTATCGCGTGGCCGTCGTTCCGGTCGAGTGGCGGCATCGACCGGGATCACGCGTGAGGCTCCGGCTGTCGCAGGGGATCGAGGTCCTTCGGGATCTCGTGCGCCTGAGGGGGATGCACCGGGACGTGGAGGCCGAGGCCATGGAGCAGGCCGCGTCCGCGCGAGGCGGCTTGAAGGGGCCAGAGCGTGGCCGGTAGAATGACAGCGCCGGAAGTGGCGAGCGTGGGGTTTGCTGCGCGGCGCCTCATCTCGTCGCCAGGCCTTCGAGACCGCGGAGCTGCACCCTGAGGGCAGCAGGAGGTGCGCGTGCTCCCCACCCTGCGCGAGGCCTGCGGCGTCTTCGGCGTGTGCTCACCCGGGGAAGACGTCGCCAGGGTCACGTTCTTCGGCCTCTACGCGCTCCAGCATAGAGGCCAGGAGAGCGCAGGAATCGCCACATCGACTGGGCGTAGCCTGCACGTCCGCACCGGCATGGGCCTGGTCTCCCAGGTCTTCACGGAAGACGACCTCTCGTATCTCCCCGGTAGTCTCGCCATCGGGCACACGCGCTACTCGACGACCGGTGCCAGCCGCCCCGATAACGCCCAGCCCATCCAGGTCGAGGGGCCGAACGGGCCGCTGGCGATGGCTCACAACGGCAACATCGTGAATGCGCAAGTGTTGCGCGATGACCTTGCGGAACAGGGCGTCGCGTTCCGCACCGGCACCGACACCGAGGTCGTGGCGCATCTGCTGGCCCGCGCGCCAGGCCAGACCTGGGAGGAGCGGTTCGCCTACCTCATGCGGCGCGTCCAGGGCGCCTACTCGCTGGTCGTTCTCACGCCCGCTGCCGTGATGGCGTGTCGCGACCCCATGGGCAATCGTCCTCTGAGCCTGGGGAAGTTCAATGGGGGCTGGGTGGTCGCATCGGAAACGTGCGCCTTCGACCACCTGGGGGCGACGTTCCTCCGCGAAGTCGAGCCGGGCGAGCTCGTTATGCTCGACCGCGAGGGCGTGCGGAGCGCCAAGGTGGGCGACGGGCGTCGCGAGGCGTTCTGCATCTTCGAGTACATCTACTTCGCTCGACCCGACAGCGTCATCAAGAACAAGCTCATTTATCCCGTACGGATGAATCTGGGGCGGCAGCTCGCGCGCGAGCATCCCGCCGATGCCGACGTGGTCATGGGCGTGCCGGACTCGGCGACGGCGGCCGCGATCGGTTACGCGCAGGAATCGGGCATTCCATTCGTCGAGGGGCTGGTGAAGAACCGCTACGTCGGGCGTACGTTCATCCAGCCCGACCAGCGGATCCGCGAAATCGGCGTGCACCTCAAGTTCAACCCGCTGCGCGAGGTGCTGGACGGCAAGCGCATCGTGCTGGTGGACGACAGCATCGTTCGGGGCACGACCACGCCACGGGTCATTCAGATGCTGAGGCGGGCGGGCGCGCGCGAGGTCCACATGCGCATCACGGCGCCGCCTATAACCCACCCGTGCTTCTTCGGCATCGACATGGGGACCCGCTGGGAGCTGATCGCGGCCCAGAAGCCGGTCGAAGAGATCCGGCGGCACATCGGCGCCGACACACTGGGGTATCTGAGTGTGGAGGGTCTGCTGGCCGCCGTCGGCTTGCCTCCCAAGCGGTTCTGCCTCGCCTGCTTCACGGGCGAGTACCCGATTCCGGTTCCCCTCCAGATGGACAAGCTCGCCATGGAACCAGGCGTCGGCGCCAGGGACCGCCACGAATTCGAATGGTCCGACCTCGTCGCCAGTCCGCTGCAGCGCGCCTGACCGTGAAGGAGCCACATCCGTGACGACATTCGGAGGGTCCGCGGAGCCCGGCGCCTACGCGCGCGCCGGCGTCGACATCGACCGCGCGGCGCGAACCATCGAGCGCATCAAGGAGCTCGCGCGCGGCGCCACACGCCCCGAGGTCGTCTCGGGTGTCGGATTCTTCGCGGGGATGTTCCGTCTGGGCCAATATCGCGAACCGGTGCTCGTCGCCAGCACCGACAGCGTCGGCACCAAGGTCAAGATCGCGGCGCTCCTCGAGCGGTACGACAGCGTCGGGGTGGACGTGGTCAACCAGAGCGTGAACGACATCCTCTGTTCGGGAGCGGAGCCCCTGTTCTTTCTCGATTACATCGCGTCGAGCGCGCTCGCCGAGGATGCGAAGGTGGCGATGGTACGGGGCGTCGTCTCGGCGTGTCGCGCGGCCGGCTGTGCCCTGTTGGGCGGTGAAACCGCGGACATGCCCGACGTGTACGCTCCGGGCGACTTCGACCTGGTGGGGTTCATCGTGGGCGTGGTCGAACGGGATGAGCTCATCGATGGCTCCCGCATCGTGCCGGGCGATGCTCTCCTAGCGCTGCCGTCGTCGGGGCTGCACACGAATGGCTACTCGCTGGTCCGGCGCATCTTCCGCGTGGGTGTCGGGGGTGACCCTGAAGAAGAGCGCGCGCGGCTGTATCGGACGTATCCCGGTTTGGGCGTCACGCTCGGGGAGGCGCTGCTCATTCCGCACCGCGCATACGTGAACGAGCTGCGGCCGCACCTCAGCGTCATCAAGGGCATCGCGCACATCACGGGCGGCGGCCTGATCGACAACGTGCCGCGGATGCTCCCGGACGGGCTCGCGGCGCGGATCGACCGCGCGGCGTGGCGGGTGCCGCCCCTCTTTCGGCTGATTCAGTCCGAAGGCGGCGTGAGCGAGGACGAGATGTTCCGGGTCTTCAACATGGGCCTCGGCATCGTCTTCGCCGTGGCGCCCGAAGACGTGTCCCGGGTCGCTTCCACCCTCCGTGAAGCGAAAGTCGTGGGTGAGGTCGTTCGTCACGAGGGCGGCCCGCGGGTGACGCTGGTCTGATTCTTCCGCATCCGCGTCGCGGGAGTTTGGCTCAAGGGTTCCGGCGTGGTATGTAGGGAGGCACGCCATGGCACGACGCGCGCTCATTTCGGTGTTCGACAAGACAGGCCTCGTGACCCTGGGCAAGGGCCTCGCCGCCCTGGGCTTCGAAATCGTGAGCACCGGGGGCACCCTCGAGGCGCTGCGACAGGCAGGCGTACCCGCTACCAGCGTCTCCGAGGTCACCGGGTTCCCGGAGATCCTCGACGGGCGCGTGAAGACGCTGCACCCTGCCGTGCACGCGGGCATCCTGGCGCGTCGAGACCGGCCCGCACACCTGCGCCAGCTCGAAGAACTGGGCCTCGGCACGTTCGACGTGGTCGTGAACAACCTGTACCCCTTCCGGGAGACGGTGCGCCGGCCGGGGGTCACGCTCGAAGAAGCGCTGGAGAACATTGACATCGGCGGACCGTCGATGATCCGCGCCGCGGCCAAGAACTTCGAACACGTGCTGGTGGTCGTGGACCCGGCGGACTACGACGACGTGCTCGACGCCCTACGGACGGGCGAGGCGCCGCTCGAGTGGCGCCAGAAGCTCGCCGCGAAAGCCTTCCAGCACACGGCCACGTACGACACACTGGTGGCCCAGTATCTCCGGGGGTTTGGCGACCCCTTCCCCGAGGAGCTGACCATTGCCCTCCGTCGAAGGCAGGTGCTCCGCTACGGCGAGAATCCCCACCAGGAGGCGGCGTTCTACGCGGACGACGACGCGCGCGTGCCCACGCTGACCGGCATGGCCGCGGTCGAGCAGCTTCACGGGAAGGAACTGAGCTATCTCAACATTTTCGACGCCGACGCGGCCTACACGGCCGCATGCGACTTCGAGGACCCCACGGTGGTGATCGTCAAGCACGGCACGCCGAGCGGCATCGCGAGCCACGAGGACATCGCTGAGGCGTACCGTGGCGCCTTTGCCTGTGACACGATGTCGCCCTACGGTGGCATCGTCGGCGCGAATCGCCCCGTGACCGCGGACATGGCGGCCGCGATGAAGGGCGTTCTGTACGACGTGATCATCGCCCCCGATTACGAGCCAGCCGCGCTGGAGCGACTGCGAAAGCGCAAAGATACACGGATCTTGCGAGCGCCTCTGATCGACCTGACCCGTCGTGCATTCGAGATGCGCACGGTCGCGGGTGGGGTGTTGGTGCAGGAGGCCGACCGCCTGGGCGATGCGGCGATGGAACTCCGATGCGTGACGCGTCGCCAGCCGAGCGAGGCCGAGCTGGCCGATCTCCTGTTCGCGTGGCGCTGCGTCAAGTACGTGAAGTCGAACGCCATCGTGTTGGCGAAGGACCGGCGTACAGTGGGGATCGGAGGAGGCCAGCCCAATCGGAAGGTGCCCGTGGAGCTCGCCCTGCGACTGGCAGGCGAGCGGGCCGAGGGCAGCGTCATGGCATCGGATGCCTTCTTCCCCTTCGCCCGAGGAGACGCCGTCGAGATCGCCTGCCAACAGGGGGTTCGAGCGATCATTCAGCCCGGCGGCTCGATCCGCGATCAAGAGGCCATCGAGGTGGCCGATCAATATAACGTGGCGATGATGTTCACCGGCGTCCGCCACTTCAGACACTAGAATCCGGAGTCGCGATGCCCGTCCGCACGCCCGCGACCATCATGGACCTCGACGAGATCGTCGCCCGGCTCGAGCCGGACGAGCGGTTTCTCTTCGAGCGAGTGCTCCACGTTTCGGTGACGTACGGACGGCTCGTGCCGCCGGAGACGATGATCCCCTGGATCGAGCGGCAGTTCGGGTCGGTCGAGCCCGTCATCAACCAGAAGATCATCAAAGTGACGAATCTCGTCACGCTCGAGGGCGTGCTCTTCAACCGTCTCCGGTCGAGCCGGCCGATCTGGCGCCAGGAGATCGACCTCGAAGCCGAGCTCGCGCGGCTGAACCATGAGGACCCGTTGCTGCGGCCGGAGGAGCTGACGCCGGAGGACCTGTTCGGCCGCGTGCGAGGCGCGCACTCCATCACCGCCAGCAACGTCGCGAAGTTCGACGGCCACCACGGCCTCATCGTCTTCGACGAGCCGCACCCGTTACGGTTCACGCGGGAGCGGATTCACGACTACATCGACACCGCGCGCCGGTGGGCGGATCTCGCGCACGCGCAGGACCCCGAGGCGCGCTACTTCTTCTTCCTGTGGAACTGCTTGTGGCGGGCAGGGGCGTCGTTGCTGCATGGGCACGCCCAGATGATGCTCGGGCGGGATATGCACTACGCCAAGGTCGAATCGCTGCGGCGGGCGGCGCTCCTCTACGAAGCGCATCACCGCTCGAACTACTTCGACGACCTCTACCACGCGCACGAGGTAGTCGGCGCGGCCTTCGAGAAAGAGGGGGTGCGGGTGCTCGCGAGCCTCACGCCCATCAAGGAGCACGAAGTGCTGCTCATCGCGCCCGACCTGAGCGACTCGCTCAAGGACAGGACGTACGAGGTCCTCGAGACCTTCCGCGACGACCTGAAGATCAGCGCCTTCAACCTCGTGATCTACATGCCGCCCATCGAGCCGACCGGCGAGAACTGGGAAAGCTTCCCCGTCATCGTGCGGATCGTCGATCGGGGCGACCCGACGGCCCGGACCAACGACATCGGTGCGATGGAGCTTTACGCGGCGAGCGTTGTGGCCAGCGACCCGCTGGAGCTCGCGCGCCACCTCCGCAAGCGGTTGCGGGCCTGATCGGCCCCTAGCGCGCGCTCGTCGCAGGGCATACCATGGCCCGCGATGAAGTCGTTCGACATCGTCATCCCCGTCTACAACGAGGAGCGCGTACTCACCGAGAGCGTCGAGACCCTGCGAGCCTTCCTCCACGAGTCCTTCCCCTACCGCTGGCGCATCGTCATCGCCGACAACGCGTCCACTGACCGCACGCTCGCCATCGCGAACGACCTCTCGGCGCGCCATCCCGAGGAAGTTCGGGTCGTCCACCTCGACGAGAAGGGACGGGGACGCGCGCTGAAGCGTGCCTGGCTCGAGTCCGACGCCGACGCCATGGGCTACATGGACGTCGACCTCTCGACGGACATCGGGAAGACGGTCGACTTGGCCCGGGCTGTGCTGGACGAGGGGTACGACCTCGCGTACGGGTCGCGGCTGGCGCGCGGCTCGGAGACCACCCGGTCGCTGAAGCGGGAGATCGTGTCCCGGGGCAACATGGCCCTCATCAAGGCCATGTTCTTCGTGCGCTTCTCGGATGCGCAGTGTGGCTTCAAGGCCATCACGCGGGAGGCGGCCCACGCGCTCCTGCCGCACGTACGGGACACGTACTGGTTCTTCGACACCGAGTTGCTCATCAAGGCGGAGAAGGCGGGGTATCGACTCAAGGAGATCCCGGTGCGCTGGCGGGAAGACCCGGACACGCGGGTCAAGCTGGCTCAGGACATCGCGAAGCAGATGCGGGGGCTGCTCCGCGTGCGATTCGAACGCATCCCACGACGCGAGGAGCTCGCGTCGACGTAACGAGGAGATGGACGGTTGGACGGCCGAGAGTGCTTGAAATGCTTCAATGTTGCCTTGACACTAGATCGAGGCGATGATAGCCTCTGGCCGATTGCTAAGCCGTTCACAAACGGTGAAGCCTCCCCGGGTTCTTCGGACAGCTCTTTCCGGGTCAGGAAGGGCAGGGTAACGACGTGGACTTCAACGGCGTCGTAGTCACGGACGCGCAAGAGTTGCTGTTGGTGTTCATCACCATCATCTTCTCCCTGGGCCTGATGGTCATCTTCGGGCGCTGGTGGGAAAGCTAGGGGCGGAGGAAGGCATGGCAGTCACCGAACAACCCAAGGGCCCCTCGCTGAGTGAGTGGCTCTACGACAAGCTCTTCCACAACTACATCTGGCGTTCCATCTTCCGTTCCGGTTACCCGAACACGCCGCGAAACCAGATGCTCGCGGTGGCGACCAACGTCTTCTTGCACCTGCACCCCACCCGCATCCACCGGACCCACGTCAAGATTACGCACACGTACTGTCTCGGCGGCCTCAGCTTCTTCCTGTTCCTGGGCCTGACCGTCACCGGCGTGATGCTGATGTTCTACTACGTGCCGTCCGTCGAGCGGGCCTATCAGGACATCGCTGCCCTCGAAACGAACGTCCGCTTCGGGCAGCTCATCCGCAACCTGCATCGCTGGATGGCGCACGGCATGGTCATCACCGTGCTGTTGCACATGATGCGCGTCTTCTACACGGGCGCGTACAAGCCGCCGCGGGAGTTCAACTGGGTCGTTGGGGTCATTCTGCTGGTCCTGACCCTGCTGCTGAGCTTCACGGGCTACCTGCTGCCGTGGGACCAGCTCGCATTGTGGGCCATCACGGTGGGCACGAACATGATCGGCTCGGCGCCGGTGCTGGGTGAGCAGTCGCGCTTCGTGCTCATCGGTGGGTTCGAGGTGGGGCCGAACGCGCTCATCCGGTTCTACACGCTGCACGTCATCGGCTTGCCTCTGCTCGCGGCCATCTTCATGGCGGTGCACTTCTGGCGGATCCGGCGCGACGGCGGTCTGGCGCGGCCGCTGTGAGAGCGAACGAGGAGTAGTAGGACGTGGCGACAGCAACCCAGGCGGTTCCCCGCCAGGTCGTACGGCAGAAGCGCGAGCGCGAGCAGGAGCTGCTCGTCTGGCCGGACCTCGTCTTCATCGAGTTCATCTCGGCGATCTTGTTCACGCTCACGTTCCTGATCCTCTCCATCTTCGTCAATGCGCCGCTGCTCAATCAGGCGAATCCGAACATCACGCCCAATCCGTCGAAGGCGCCGTGGTACTTCATGAATCTGCAGGAGCTGCTCCTGCACATGCACCCGGCGCTCGCCGGCGTCATCGTGCCGACCATCGCGCTGCTCCTGCTAGCGGCGCTGCCCTACATTGACCGTTCGAACGAGCAGCAGGGCGTGTGGTTCGGCACCAAGAACTCGGTGCGCATTACGGTCTTCGCGAGCATCTACGCGGCTGTGATCACGGTCGGCCTCATCCTGTACGACGGCAACAAGCACGTGGAGGTCGTGACCGAGATCGCCCAGCGGATGGGGAACGAGGACTTCGAGTGGCCGGGCAAGCTCTCGGCCTTCCAGAACGTCCGCGCGCTGCAACAGGGGTGGCGCTGGGCGATCCCAGTGCCGAAGAGCGCCCAGCTCGGACCAGGCGAGCACGACGGCGAGCTCAACTGGCCGCAGGACTTCGAGCACATCCCGTTCCCCTTCAATGGAACTTGGGGGCCGAGCTGGTTCACGTGGGATGAACCGACGTTCCTGCCGGCATGGCTCCGGGCGCTCTACTGGTACGACTTGAACTGGAACTTCCCGGCCTTCCTGGTCGAGATCCTCCTGCCGGTCGTATTCATGGTCGGCTTTCCGGCGCTGCTCATCGTCATCCTGAAACGGATGGGATGGGTGCAGACCGTGCGGGATGGCGCCATTGCCCTGTTCTCCGGGTTCATCGCCACGTACTGGGTGCTCACCATCATCGGGGCCGGGTTCCGGGGTGCCGGTCAGGAGCTGGTACAGCCGACGGACGTGCCGGTTCTCCACGAGGACCCGCGCATCTGGAACCAGCCGATGGAGCTCCCGGAGGGCCATCTGGTGTTCATCGTCGAGTCGGAGAGCCTGCAAAACGATGCCTGAAGCTGAACGGGACCCACAGGGCGGGAACGACCCCGCAGCCGGCGCCGCCGAGACCGGCGCCCCCAAGTCATCCGAGAAGGCGAGCCTCGCTGAGCGGGCGGCGAAGCCCGCCGCCTCGGTCGCGAAGGCGAAGTCGCAGCCACCACAGCCCGCGCTGGCGCCGCCGAAGCTCAACCGGCGGTCGATGCTCCGCTTGGGCTTCTGGACCGGGCTCATCGCCGCCGCGGTCGGGAGCCTGGGCGCCGGGCTGGACCTCATCTATCCCCGGAAGATCACCGGCTTCGGCGGTGTCATCAGCATCGGGTCGGTGAGCGATTACCCGCCGGGCTCGAAGACGGAGGTGCCCGAAGGCCGTCTGTGGCTCGTTCACCTGACGGCGGAGCAAGGGGGCCCCGGGCTTCTGGCGCTCTGGTGGAAGTGTCCCCACCTCGGCTGCACGGTGCCCTGGAAGTCGAACTTCGTCTTCAAGGACCCGCGCACAGGCCAGGACAAGACGGGGTGGTTCCGCTGTCCGTGCCACGGTTCGACCTACGACGACGCGGGCATCCGGGTGTTCGGTCCGGCGCCGCGCTCGATGGACACGATGAAGCTCACCATCGACGAGAACGGCAGAATTTCGGTCGACACGGGAAGCATCACCCCGGGCGGTGAAGATAACCCGTCGCGGGCGGTTCCGGTGTAGGACGGAGACCACATGAACACGAGCAAGCAGGTCAACATCATGGTGGTCATCCTGTTCCTGAGCGTGATCACGCTCGGGGGCTACACGCTGTGGGACCCGTTCCGCGCCGACACCTCCGAGGATCTCCAGGTCGAAAAGAGCGTCGAACGAGGAGCCTACCTGTACGCCACGTATTGTCGCGCCTGCCACGGTGACAAGGGCGAGGGCGGGGCAGCCGCGGGGCGATTCACCGCGGCGCCACCCCTGAACCGGCCCGATCTCCAGGGACGCAAGGAACCGGGCGGGCCCGTGGATGAGGCAGCGCGCGCCGAGGCTCGTGCCCTCGTGGTCAATACCATCACCTGCGGCCGCGTCGGCACAGCGATGCCCAGTTGGGGCCAGACGCCGGGCTTCACGGGCCCGCTGACTGACATGCAGATCTCCCAGCTCACCGACCTTATCGTCTACGGCGAGTGGGGGCTGGCGAAAGAGTGGGCGATCGAGCTCGATCACGAAGCCGGGGGACCGCCTGACACACCGCCGGGCGACATCACGCCCAACGGGCGCTGCGGTCAGATCGCGCGCGCCGTGGTCGCGCCGTCGCCTCAGGCGGGGGCGACGCCGGCGCCCGCCGGACCCACCCCGACGCCCGCTGCGCAGGTGGAGGAGATCACGATCGTCGCCAAGAACATCCTCTTCGACCTGACCGAGATTCGCGTGAAGGCGGGCAGCCAGGTGAAGCTCACGGTCGACAACCAGGACGCTGGCGTGCCCCACAACTGGGCCCTCTACGAGAGCGAGTCGGCGGCCAACGCCGGGCAAGCGCCGATAGCAGCCACGCCACTGGAAAGTGGTCTCGTTGTCCAAGAGCTGATCTTCGACGCGCCGGATCCGGGAGAGTACTTCTTCCGCTGCGATGTCCACCCCACGACGATGGTGGGGACGCTCATCGTCGAGTGACGGGCGCTTGACGCTCGTTTCGCGCCGTGGCTAGACTTCGGCCGGGACGTGCGTCTGTCCGTGTCCCCAGTGTCGAACGCGAGGTGACGAGGAGTGGCGAACCAGGTCGGCAAACGATACCAGTGCGGCAAGTGCGGCACCGAGATGATCGTCACCAAGGGCGGTGAAGGGGCGCTCGCGTGCTGCGGCCAGCCGATGCAGCAGAAAGGCTAGTACCGGAGAGAAGACGCCATGGCGAACCAGCTCGGCAAGCGATTCCAGTGCGAGAAGTGCGGCACCGAGGTGCTGTGCATCAAGCCCGGCGACGGCGAAGTCGAGTGCTGCGGCGTGCCCATGCAGCTCATGCAGCCCAAGGTGCTTCCATCGGCCGACTAGCCGGCCCCACGTCCACATGTCTGGATCACGACAGCCGCTCGGGCTCCACGAGCGGCTGTCGGCTCTCTGAACGCCGATGCTCTTCACCAACGCCCGCGTTCTAACCTTCGATCCGGCCCGTCCCCGCGCGCGGGCCGTGAGGGTCCGCGAGGGACGGGTGGTCGAAGCGGGCGATCTGGCGCGCGAAGCCGGCGAGTCGGTGGTCGATTGCCGCGGCTTGCTGCTCGTTCCCGCGTTCATCGATGCCCATATGCACCTGCTCGCGGCAGCAGCAGCGCTCCGCTCGGTGGACTGTACGCCCGCGCGGGTGCGCTCCATCGGGGAGATTCAGGCGGCGATCTGGTCGCGCGCGCGGCAGACGCCGAAGGGCCAGTGGATCCGCGCGTATGGGTACGACGAGTCCCGGCTGGCCGAGCGGCGTCATCCCACACGCCATGACCTGGATCTCGCCACTCGCGACCATCCTGTCCGCCTCATCCATCGCAGCGGACACGCCTGCGTGCTGAACTCGCCGGCGCTCGCGCTCGTGGGCATCCGGGTCGACTCCGAGGAGCCGCCCGGCGGAGTCATCGACCGGGACCTCACGACCGGTGAGCCGTCGGGGCTGGTCATCGAGATGAACGACCTCGTAGAGCGGGTGGTGCCGCCGCTTTCGTTCGACGAACTGGCCGGCGCGGTGCGCGAGCTGTGCACGCGACTGATCGAGGAAGGCGTGGGCGCCGTCGTGGACGCCAGCCACACGAACGATCAGGACGCCTGGCGCCTGTTCGAATCACTCGAGACTGCCGGGTCGGTGACGGTACCCGTCGTCGTGTTCGAGAGCGTGCACGCGGCGGACGAGCTTCCCCTTCGCTCGTCCGCGGGACGGCTTCGGCGCGGCGCCGTCAAGATCATGGTCCGTGAGACCGGGGGACTCTGGCCGGCCCCGGCGGCCCTCCGTGATCTCGTGCTCCGAGCGCATCGCCGGGGACGTCAGGTGGCGATTCACGCGGTCGAGGAGCCAGCCGTGCAGGCGGCGGTCGACGCGATCGAGGAAGCGCTGAAGGAGGCGCCGCGCGAAGATCATCGGCATCGCATCGAGCATGCGGGCGTCGTGCCGGCGGCGCTTCGCCAGCGGCTGGCGCGCGCGAAGATCGCCGTCGTGACTCAGCCCTCGTTCGTGCGGTACAGCGGTGACCGTTACCTCGAGACGGTCGCCCCCGAGGCGCTCGCCGACCTGTATCCCGTGGGTCGGCTGCATCGCGCGGGCGTGGTCGTCGCGTTCAGCTCCGACGCGCCCGTCGTCCCGCCGGTGCCCGTGGACGCGCTCTACGCGGCGGTGACGCGTCGCACTGAGCTGGGCGAGACCATCGGCGACACGGATGCGGTCGACCTGGAGACGGCGCTGCGCATGCACACCGCGGACGCGGCGTGGGTGTCCGGGCTAGAGGGCGAACGTGGGAGCATCCGGCCGGGGTTGCAGGCCGATTTCGTCCTCCTTTCTGGCGTCGACGAACGGGACGGCGGGCTCGTCCTGGGGGACGGCCTACGGGTGGAGGCGACGGTCATCGGCGGCGAGCTCGCGTGGGTCCGGCCTGGCGACGCGCTCGCGTAGCGCGGTGGGACGCGCGACCAGAGGGCAGCGCGGGCCTGAGCCCGGTGTTCGGTCGGGGGCTGGCCGGCGTCGTTGACACCGAATTTGGACGGTTCATATAATGCCGAGCGCTGACGCGGACGATTCACTTTCGGAACCTGGTTCCTGAGAGGAGGAGAGGCCCGCTTGGCCGAAGTCATCGTCGGGGAGCACGAGTCGTTCGAAGCCGCACTGAAGCGCTTCAACAAGAAGGTGCAGGCGGACGGCATCCTTGCGGAGGCACGCCGCCGCGAGCATTACGAAAAGCCCAGCGTCAAGCGAAAGAAGAAAGAGGCCGCCAGGAAGCGCAAGGCTCGTAAGGCCGCTCTGGCTGCCCAGCGGTAGTGCCCGCCGCGAGGCGGGTTTTTCGTCGCCCATGAGCCTGAAAGAACGCCTGAACCAGGACCTCAGGGATGCGATGCGCGCGGGCGACACGCGCCGCCGCGATGTGTTGCGCTATCTGCTCTCCGCCGTCCACAACGCGGAGATCGATGCGGGCCACGAGCTGGACGATGCGGGCGTCATGTCGGTCATCCAGCGCCAGGTGAAGCAGCGTAGGGACAGCATCGAGGAGTATCGGAAGGGCGGGCGCCAGGACCTCGTTGAGAAGGAGGAGGCGGAAGCGGCCATCCTGCAGAGCTATCTGCCGGCGCAACTCTCGCGCGAAGAGGTGGTCGCGGCAGCGCGCGCGGCCATCGAGGAGCTGGGCGCCCGGGGGCCAGCCGACAAAGGGAAGGTGATGCCTGTGCTCATCGAACGGCTGCGAGGGCGCGCGGAGGGCCGCGTGATCAACGAAGTGGTCACCGAGCTCCTGGCGCACGGCTGATGGCGGTCGCACGGGGACCGGACCGGTGAAGCTTCCGTTCCCGCTCCAGGACGGCGAGCAGGTCCTCTTGGTGTGCAGGCGCCACTGGTTCTTCCTCTACCCGCGGCTCGTACTCCTGGTGCTCGCCGGTATCGTTCCCCCTGCTGCGCTCATCGCAGGCTTGATCGCGCTCGATAGCTTCGACGGGACAGCGCGCACCGCGGCCCTGATCGCGTCCGCCGTCTGGCTCGTGTTCTGGGGCGTTCGCGCCTACCTGTTCAAGTATCGGTACGACCACGACATCTGGGTCATCACGAATCAACGCATCATCGACTGCGTTCGGACGCTCCCCTGGAACCTGCGGATGACCTCGGCCGACCTCATCGACATCGTGGACACCTCCGTCAACCGCTCGGGCATCCTCCGTACGCTCTTCGACTACGGAGACATCGAGTGCGAGACCGCAGGGGAGCGGCACAATCTGTCGCTGGCTGCCATTCCCCGTCCGCGGGAGACGCACGCCATCATCGACCGCGAGCGCGACCGGGAGCGACGAGCCACGTTCGGCCAGCAGGGGCCGGCCCCTCAGCCGTCGTCACCTCCCACGGCTCACTGAGCGCCCTTCACCAGAGGTCGAACGGGTCGCGCGGCTCGGGCGGCGGGCGGTACGCTGGGCGACGCTCCTCGCGTTTGAAGATCCACACGAGCAGCAGCCCCGCTACGAATCCGCCGATGTGCGCGAACCAGGCGATGCCGCTCGACTGGGCGGTGTCAGCGAGCGCGGCGTAGCCGTTGACGAGCTGTAACAGGAACCACCAACCGATCAGGAACCACGCAGGGATGGCGAACGACACGAACCACAGCGGCAGGACGATCAGACTGACCGTGGCGCCCGGGAAGAGCACCAGATACGCGGCCATGACGCCCGAGATCGCGCCGCTCGCCCCGACGGACGGGATGAGGTCGTTCACGTTCATGAACGCATGCGCGAGCCCGGCAAAGATGCCGGTCAGCAGGTAGAACAGCGCGTAGCCCAGATGGCCCATGCGATCCTCGACGTTGTCGCCGAAGACCCACAGGAAGAACATGTTCCCCACGATGTGCGCCCAACCGGCGTGGATGAACATCGACGTGATGAGCGTCGCCAGCGTATGGGCGTCGCTGTCGTCGCACACGGCCCGGAACTCGGACAGCTGGCTGGGAGCGATCGTCACGTTGAGCCCCAGCACCGTGTTGAGGCACGCCGGCGTCGAACCCCAGTTCGCGATGAAGCGGTCGAGCTCGGTGAGGCCGAACCCTATCCCTTGGGCCTCGAGGCTCAGTTCGTAGAAGAAGACCAGGACGTTGAGCAGGATGATCGACAGGTTGACCCAGGGGAACAGCCGCGTTCGCGCCGTGTCATGTACGGGAAGCATCGGGCGGGGTCTCCAGAGCCGAGCGCGACGGGGTGAGTTCGAGGGTCATGCCTGCGACGAGATAGTAGACGCCCGCAGACCGCGCGGCAACTAGCTGATTGGCCCGCCCAAGCTCGTCCCGAAACGCTCTCCCCAGTGCCGTCGAAGGGACGACGCCACTCCCGACTTCATTGCTGACGACGATCATGTCCGCGCGCCATTCGCCGGCACGATCGAGGAAGCGTCCGACGGCCGGCTCGGCAGGAAGGCCGGCGAGAAGCAGGTTCGAGACCCACAGGGTGAGGCAGTCCACCAGCACGGTGTCGTACCGTTCGACGATGCGCTCGAGGCGCGCCGTCACATCGAGCGGCTCTTCGAGCACGTCCCAGGACGGACGTTGGGCACGATGGCGGGCGACGCGCTCGCGCAGGTCGGGATCGCCAGGCGACATGGTGGCGACGAACAGGACGCGGCCGCCGCGGGTTTCAGCCAGACGTTGCGCCAGGTCGCTCTTGCCGCTGCGTGCGCCGCCGAGGACCAGCACGATGTCGCCCATGGCCTTCTATCCCGTGAGGAGCGGGGCGATCCAACCTCGCGCGCCGACGGCCGCGAGACCGAGGAACGCTGCGGTCTCGACGACTTCCGTGATGGCGCCGTAGACGTCCCCGGTGAGCCCTCCGATGCGGGACGATGCCCACAGGCCCAGAGCCACCGCTCCTGTCATGGCGAGCGCCCACGCGGCGACGCCGCCCGCGCCGAGGAGCGCTGCCGCTGCGGTACCAGCGATGGCGGCGGCGATGGCCGCCCGGCTGGTCCCCGCCTCTCGAAAGGGCGCACCCATGCCGGCGTCACGGGCGTAAGGGAACACCGCCACGCTCAACGCGAGGCCCGCGCGGGCGAGACAGGGCGCCAGGAGCAGCGCCTCGAACCGGACGGCGCCGGGCAGCGACACGATGCCCGCCCACTTCAACCCGAGGGCGCTGACGAGGCCCATGACGCCGTACGCGCCCACCCGAGGATCCCGCATGATCGTTAGCCGCTCTTCCCGCGTGCGACCGCCGAAGAGCCCGTCGCAGGCATCGGCGAGCCCTTCGAGATGGATGCCCCCGGTCAGAAGCAGAAGCGCCACGACGACCACGGCCGCCGTCGCCGGCTCCGGAAGCGCCCGCGACACGAGCTCGTACGTCCCGAGGGCCGCGGCGCCGAGTGCGAGACCGACCGCGGGAAAAGCCCAGAGCGACTGGGCGACGTCGCCCAGTCCTGGCCGGGAGCGGCCCGGAACCGGGATGACGGTGAGGAAGGTGACAGCCGGGCCCGGATTCACGTCGCCCCCTCGCCGGAAGGCTCGCCGCGGCTCACGCCCGCTTCCTCGAAGGTCGCCATGCCTGCGTGCACTGCCACCGCCGCGTCGAGCAAGAGGAGCGCCAGCAGCCCGCCCGTGCCCTCGCCCAGGCGCAGGCGCAGGTCCAGCAGCGGTTCCAGGTCCAGCGCCTCCAGGACGGCTGCGTGCCCTCGCTCGACGGAGCGATGCGACGCGAACATATACCGGACGACGTCAGGCGCGATCCGCTGCGCAGCGAGGGCCGCGGCGCTGGTGGGAAAGCCGTCGAGGATGACACACGCGCGGGCCGATGCTGCGCCGATGGCGACGCCCGCGAGAAACACCAGCTCGAATCCTCCCACCGCGGCGAGCGCGCCCACCGGGTCGGCCGGATCGGGCCGGTTGACCTCGAGCGCGCGGGTGACCGCGGCGACCTTTCGCGCGTAGCCGGCGTCATCGACGCCTGTTCCCCGCCCGGTGACCGACTCGGGCGCCAGACGCAGGAGGGCAGCCGTCAGGGCAGCAGCGGCCGTGGTGTTCCCGATCCCCATATCGCCCAGCACCACAGCGTCCGCGGCCAGGTCGCGGGCGAGCGCGGCGCCTGCTTCGAGGAGGGTCTCGGCTGTCTCGCGGGACATGGCGGGCCCCTGTGTGAAGTCGGCGGTGCCGGCGCCTGCCCGCCTCGGCAGCACGCCGGGCAACGCGACGGGAGATCCCACGCCAGCATCCACGACGATGACTTCGGCTCCGGCGCGGGCGGCGAGCTGGTTGACGGCGGCGCCGCCGCGGGCGAAGTTGGCCACCATCTGCGCTGTCACGTCTTGGGGGTAGGCGCTCACCGCCTGTGCGGCGACGCCGTGATCGGCGGCGGCGACCACTGCGACCTTCCGTTCGAGGCGCGGGATGGGACGTCCCTGGATCGCCGCGAGGCGAATGGCCACTTCCTCGAGCCGGCCCAGGCTGCCCGGCGGCTTCGTCAGCGATGACTGCCGGACGCCGGCCGCGGCGGCGGCCGCGTCGTCGAGCGGCGGGATGACGGGCGCGACGAACATCAGTAGTCGATCCCCGCCAGGGCGGTGATCCCCTGCTGATACGGGTGCTTGATTTCTCGCATCTCCGTGACCGTGTCGGCGGCGTCGATGAGCGGCTGCGGCGCGTCCCGCCCGGTGATGATGACGCTCACATGTTCCGGGCGCTGTCGTAACGTTTCGATAACCTCGTCCACGGGGAGCCATCCGTAAATGAGCGGATACGTGAACTCGTCGAGCACGACGAGGTCGTACGCTCCCGACGCGATGCGCTCTTTCGATTGCTCCCATAGTTCGCGGGCCAGCGCTTTGTCGCGCTCGATGTCCTTCGAGAGCCACGTGAATCCACCTCCCAGCGGGACGATCTCGATGCCGATCTTCTTCGCGGCCCGGTGCTCGCCGTAGTTGCTGGTGGCGGTCTTGATGAACTGCAGCATGCAAACGCGCAGGCCGCGTCCCCAGGCGCGGAACATGACTCCGAGCGCGGCGGTAGTCTTGCCCTTCCCGTTTCCCGTGTTGACGAGGAGGAGCGACTTGGGCTTGCGGGGTTTCTCGTTCATGACGGTTTCCTTCTCCAGCCCGGGGTGGGAATGACCGCCGGGCGACCGGTGTCCGGATGGCGCAGCACCGCCGATCGCGCGCCGTATACGTCTCGGACGAGCTCTTCGCTGACGACGGACGTGGGGTCGCCCTCCGCGACGATGCGTCCGTCGCTCAGCACGGCGATTCGATCGGCGTAGGCGGACGCGAGGGTGAGGTCGTGCACGACGGCAAGGGCGGCCAGCCCGTCCCGTTCGCACAGCCGTCGCACCAGGTCGAACGAAGCGATGACGTGCGCGAGGTCGAGATGTGCGGTCGATTCGTCCAGCAGCAGCAGGCGCGGTTCCTGGGCCAGCGCGCGGGCGAGCAGGACACGCTGGCGCTCCCCGCCCGAGAGGGTCTCCACGGGCCGACCGGCGAGGTCGTCGCAGCCCGCTGCCTCCATCGCCCGGCGCGCCGCTTCGAGGTGTGCCGGGCCTTCGTCCTCGAGAAACCCGAGAAGCGGCGTCCGGCCCATGAGTGCGACCTGAAGCGCGGTGAACCCCTCGGGGAGCTGGTGGCCCTGCGGGACCACCGCGACGAGCTGTGCGATCTGCCGGCGTGACATGCGCGCGACGTCACTCTCGCCGAGGAGGATGCGGCCGGAGGCGAGCGGTACCAGTCGCGTGATGGCTCGGAGCAGGGTCGTCTTCCCCGAACCGTTGGGGCCGACCAGCGCGACGAGTTCGCCCGGTCGTACGGTGAGGGAGACCCCGCGGAGCACGAGGCGATTCGGGTAGCCGGCGTGGACGTCGCGGACGCTAAGCACCGGTCTGCCCCCGTTGGAGCCGCAGGAGCGCTAGGAAGAAGGGCGCTCCCACGAGTGATGTGATGACGCCGACCGGAATCTCGCGCGGATCGAGCGCCATGCGAGCCAGCAGGTCCGCGAGGATCAGGAACGCGGCGCCCAGCACCGCCGACATGGGGAGCAGGCGGCGGTAGTCGGGTCCCCAGACGAGGCGCACGGCGTGAGGCACGATGAGCCCGACGAAGCCGATCAGCCCCGAGACCGACACGGACGCTGCCGCTGCCAACGAGGCCAGCGCGAGCAGCGCCAGCTTCACCCGCTCGACGGGCAGGCCGAGCTGCGCGGCCTGCTCTTCGTCGGTCTGGAGCACATTGATGAGCCGGCCGAACGGTAGGATCAAAAGCCAGCAGCCGACGGCGTACGGCGCGACCACGCTCACGCGGTCCCACCCGGCGACGTTGAAGCCGCCGAGCAGCCAGGACAGCACCGGCAGCACCGATTCGTCCGGAAACGTCATCATGAGGAACGTGGTGATGGACGTGGCGATGGAGGACACAGCGACGCCGGCCAGAATCAGCGCCGTCGTGCGGTTCACGCCAGAGAGGCGGGAGAGGGCGTAGGACAGGGCGACCGCGGCCAGTGCCCCGGTGAAGGCGGCGAAGGTGATCGGGCTCAGGGCGCCGTACGTGTGGCTCACCGGTGACACGATGACGGCCGTCGCGCCGAGGCCCGCGCCCGCAGCCACTCCGATGAGGTAGGGGTCCGCCAGCGGGTTTCGAAACACGCCCTGGTACGTCGCCCCGGCGTACGCGAGCGACGCGCCGACCAGCCCGGCGAGGGCCACCCGGGGAAGCCGCAGATCCCACACGATGGCGTCCCAGCGTGCGGGCGTATCGACGGTGAGGGAGACGCCGGGAAGATGGCCCGCGATGATGCGGGCGACGGTGGCGGGCGGGATGTCGACGGGGCCGAGGCTCACGGCGACGAGGGCGACGAGCGCCAGCGTTGTCAGCGAAAGGGCGAACGCGGGCAGGATGCCTCGAAGGCCGAGAGCGGCCGGCGCGGTGGCGGTTCGTGGTGCGGAGGCGATGTCAGCCACGGGGGTGCCTCCCGGCGGGGGAACGCCCTTCCTGAGATACGAAATCACCCCTGCCGGGAGGACAGGGGTGGAGCGCCACGCTGCGCATGTCCGTACCTTTCCTCGAAGGCCAGCGACATCCACGCCCGACAGGCGGCCTGGCTCTCCGCCGGAGGCGGATCACAGTTGCGGGACAGCGCCGGTTTCTACCGGACTTCGCTGCCGGACGCGGCGGATGTGCGGTTGTCCAACGTGGTTCCAGTGAGGAACCTCTCGCGAAAGTGTAGGCGGGCGAAGGGCCCGTGGCAAGCGGTCTGTTATGATGGGTCGCCATGAACCGCGCCCGCCACTTGGGCGTCCCCGCCGCCGCCACGCTCGCCGCGATGGCGTTCGTGACGCTGGTACTCGCCTTGTTCCCTCTCTATCCTCAGCGGGTCGAGGTAGCCCCTGGGGATACCGCGTCCCGCACGATCAAGGCCAGGCGCTCCTTCAGCTACGTCTCCGAGCGCCTCACGGAACAGCAACGGCAACAGGCGGCGGACGCGGTGCCCGACGTCCTGAATTACGACGCGAACGTCCGCCCGGCGCAACTGGAGCGATTCGACAACGCTGTGGCTGCCATCGAACGTGTGCGTGCGCGGGATGCGTCGCCTGCGGAGAAGGTGGCGTCCTTGCGCAGCGCAGCCGACCTGGCCGGGCTGTCGGAACAGGCGGCGCTCCTGGCAGTCGAGCTCGACGACGAACGCTGGGCGCTCGTCGTCTCGGAAACGCGAGAGGCTCTGGATCAAACGCTCGCGGGTCCCCTCGACGCCACCACGGTCGAGACCGCCCGCAAGACGTTCCATACCCGACTCTCCTCTGAGGTGACCCCTGAAGAAGCCACCCTCGCCGCGGAGCTCGTCCAGCCTCTGATCGTGCCCACCATGGAGGTGGATCAAGCGGCGACGGACGCGGCCCGTGAGGCGGCACGCCAGGCGGTGGTCCCCGTACGCGTGAGCTATGCGGAGGGACAGACCATCGTCGAGGCGAATCAGACGCTCACCGAGGACATTATCGAGGCGCTGGAAGAGGCCGGATATCTTTCACGCCGATTCGAGCTCGACACGCTGTTCGGGACGATGGCGGCGGCCGGCCTCGCCGCGGGCTGCTTGAGCCTGTACGTGACGGTGTTCCAGCCGCGCGCCATTCGCAGCCCTCGACAGCTCCTGGTCATCGCCGTCGCTCTGGCGGTTCCGGTCTTCTTCGCGAAGGTGTACTTCTCGCTGATCCTGCCGGACGAAGATCGTCACTTCCTGGCGTACGTGCTTCCTGTGGCGGCGGGGCCGATGCTTGTCGGGGCCCTGCTCGAAACGGGGGTGGGCGTGCTGGTCGCGGGGCTCGCAGGCGCATTGGTCGCGCTCGCCGCTGTGTTCCTGCCCGAAGCCTCGCTGATCCAGAGCGTCGGCGCCCTCGATACGTTGCGACTGCTGCTCGTCTACGGCTTCAGCTCGCTCGCCGGCGTCTTCGTCATCGACCGGGCCGAGCGCTTGCAGCGATATCTCGGGGCCTCCTTTGCCATCGCCTTGGTCGCATTCGTGGCGCTGCTGGCGACGTGGTTCGTGGACAGCGACCGAAGTGCGAACGACCTCGCGTGGATGGCGGCCGCGGCCGGGGTGAACGGCATGGGCGCGGGCTTCTTGGCCGCCGGAGCCTTTGTCACCGTCGGACTGCTGTTCGGTATCACGACGAGGGTGCAATTGCTCGAACTCTCGCAGCTCAACTCGCCACTATTGCGACGCCTCCAGGCTGAGGCGCCGGGGACGTTCCACCACAGCGTCGTGGTCGGCAATATGGCCGAGCGCGCGGCCGACCTCATCGGAGCCGACGCGCTCCTCACGAGGGTGGGCTGCTACTACCACGACATCGGCAAGATTCTGCAGCCGGGGTTCTACATCGAAAATCAGCTCGGCGGTGACAACCCCCACGAAGGCCTCACACCTGAAGAGAGCGCACGGAAAATCAAGGAGCATGTGGCGAACGGGCTCGAGCTCGCGCGGAGGTACCGCCTGCCCGACAGGGTGAGGCAGTTCATTCCGGAGCACCACGGCACGAGGCTAGTGGCGTATTTCTACCGGAAGGCGGCGGAGGGAGGTGTGGAACCCGAGGAGACCGAGTTCCGGTACGACGGCCCCAAGCCGCAGTCGCGAGAGACTGCCATCGTGATGCTCGCAGACTCGTGCGAGGCGTATGTCCGCGCCAACCCCGATCATTCAGCCGAGGCCATCGATTCCATCGTCGAGCGGGTCATCGCGGAGCGGGTCGCCGAGGGCCAGCTCGACGAGTGCGATCTCACGTTCCGCGACCTGCGGACCATCGCCGAGTCGTTCAAGACGACGCTGCGGGCGGTCTATCACCCCAGAGTGGAGTACCCGGAGCCGACGCCCTCCGAACGGCGCCTGATGGGTCGGTTCTTCTCGGCGGCGGGCGCCCGGTCGGAAGGTCGCGGTCGAGCGCGGCCCGTGTCCCACTGAACGGGCGCCGGTATACTGCGGGCGAAGGAGCGCCCGTGCGGTTCGCCGTCGTCGTCTTCCCTGGCACCTGGAGCGACTACGACTGCGTGTACGTCCTGCGCGACCTGCTGGGGCAGGAGGCGGTGCGCGTGTGGCATCGCGAGTCTGACCTCACTGGGTTCGATGCGGTCGTGTTGCCGGGAGGGTTCTCCTACGGCGATTATCTGCGCTGCGGCGCCATCGCGCGCTTCTCGCCGGTGATGACGGCGGTCGCCGAGCACGCCGCCAAGGGGAAGCCCGTCATCGGCATCTGCAACGGCTTCCAGATTCTGTGCGAGGCGGGCTTGCTCCCGGGCGTCCTCATGCGGAACGAGAGCCTTCAGTTCCGCTGCATGCCCACCTACATCCGCGTCGAGCGGACGGACACGGTCTTCACATCGGCGTGCCGACCCGGCCAGACCCTGATGGTCCCGATCTCCCACGGCGAGGGGAACTATTACGCCGACGACGCCACACTGGACATGCTCGAGGCATCAGGGCGGGTGCTCTTCCGATACGCGACGCCCGACGGTCGCGTGACACCGGAAGCCAACCCGAACGGGTCGCGCCGGAACATCGCGGGCATTCTGAACGAGCAGGGCAACGTTCTGGGGATGATGCCGCATCCGGAGCGCTCGTCCGACGCACTGCTGGGCGGAGACGACGGCCTGCTCATCTGGCGCTCCATGGTCGAGAGCGCCGTGTCTGCGGTGGCGTGAGCTCGCTCAGGCGAGCCACTCGCGTACCGCCGACCAGACCGCCTCGGTGACCTCATCCAGGCTGCGCGTGGCGTCGATGACGCGCCAGCGCCCGGGCTCCCTGCGCGCGAGCGCGAGATAGCCCTGGCGGACGCGCTCGTGGAACGCGATATCTTCGCCGTCGAGGCTGTTGAGGCCGCCCTCTCGCCGCCGGCGGGCCAGGCCGACCTCGACGGGAACGTCCAGAAGCAGCGTCAGGTCCGGCCGCAAGTTCCCCGTCGCGATGGCGTTGAGGCGCTCGACGACGTTCAGATCGACGCCGCGTCCGTAGCCCTGGTAGGCGAGCGACGAGTCGATGAAGCGGTCGCACAACACGACGGCGCCCCGTTCGAGCGCCGGGCGGATGACCGTGGCGACGAGCTGGGCACGGGCCGCCTCGAAGAGCAGCAACTCGGCCAGCGGATCCAGCCGGACGCCACCGGGTGGATGCAAGACGATGTCGCGGATGCCTTCGCCGGCGGGCGTGCCGCCGGGTTCGCGTGTGGCCACGACATCGAGGCCCCGTGCTGTGAGCCGCTGCTCGAGCCGCTGCGTCTGCGCGCTCTTGCCCGACCCTTCGCCTCCTTCGAGCGTGACGAACGGCATGGCTCAGGCGAGAGGGGCATGAGCGGTTTCGCCGTGGGGCCGCGCCGCGCGCTCGCCCGCAGGGCCGCGGAACCGCTCGCTGAAGGTCGCCAAGTCCGTTTCGTTGCCCAGGATGATGAGCCTGTCGCCCGCCGCTAGTGGCTCGTCAGGCCCGGGGCCAACGACCGTCTGCCCGCTGGGACGCTGAAGACCGAGCACGCGGGCGGAAGGACAGGCCTCGAAGACCCGCGCGAGCGTCGCACCGTCCAGCGTGGAGCCTTGTTCGACCTGTACCTCCGCCAGGATTTGCTCGCCGTAGCGGCCCACCGCCAACAGGTCGATGAAGTCGAGCACCATCGGTTGGAGGGCGGAGAGCGCCATCCGACGGCCACCGATGGTGTACGGCGAGATCACGCGGTCCGCGCCCGCCCGCGTCAAGCGGCTACGGCTCGCCGCCTGACCGGCCCGGGCCACCACGAACACGTTCGGATTCAGCGCCTTGGCCGTGAGCGTGATGTACGTGTTGCCGACGTCAGAATCGGACGCGGCCAACAGGCCGCGGGCCCTCTGGATGCCGGCCTCCACGAGGACGTCGTCCGCCGTCGCGTCGCCTTCGACGACCAGGCAGTTTTGCGCCAGGGCGCGGGAGATGGCCTCTTCGTTGCTCTCGATGACGACGAACGGCACACTGCGCTGACGGAACTCGCGAGCGATCTCCTGTCCCACGCGTCCGAAACCGCAGAGGATGTAGTGATCGCTAAGGCTCTGGATCTTTTGCCGCATTCTCCGGTACCCGAACACGCCCGGCAGATCGGCCTCGACGATGAGCGCGACGGCGGCAGTGAGCAGGTAGAACGCCGTGCCCACGCCAAAGAGTACCAGAACGATGGTGAAGAGGCGTCCCGCCGTGCTCAGAGGCTGCACCTCACGGAAGCCGACGGTGGTGACGGTGATGACCGTCATGTAGACGGCATCCAGCAGGCTCCAACGCTCGATGACCAGGTAGCCGACGACGCCTCCCAGCATCACGGCGCTGAAGAGGGCTGCCGCCGTGGCGAGCCGTTTCCGCGCGCTCGCGACCTGCTGCCACTGTCGCGGCATGGGACGCGTCGTCTGGGACGTTTCGGGCATGGCGAGCGCATTCTCCGGCACTCACGGGGAGCCCGCAACGCCCGTTGACCCACGGAGAGGCCAGTGTTAGCTTCGATCTGCATCGCGGGGAGCCGGACATCTGCGTCGTTCCGTTGCGAAAGGAGCCAGCGATGGTGATAGAGACGAGCCCGAGTGCACCGAGTCAGGCCAAGGCGTATCAGCTGCTCATCGGTGGGCAGTGGGTCGAGGCGAAATCGGGCGAGCGCTTCGAGCGCCGCAATCCTGCGAACGAAGACGAAGTAGTCGCCACGTTCCCCTGGGGCGGCGCCGAGGATGCGCGCGCCGCCATCCAGGCGGCGCGGGCGGCGTTCGATGGGACCGACTGGCCGCGGTCGCACGCGAAGACGCGCCACGACATTCTCCGCAAGACGGCGGACGCCCTCCGGGCGCAGCTCATGCCCATGGCGACGTTGCTCGCGAAGGAGGTCGGGCGGCCCCTGAACATGGCGATCGGCGAAGTGGCCGCGACCGCCGATGTCTTCGAGTACTTCGCGGGCGTCGCCCTCGACCCGCAGGACGAGGCCATCACGAGCTACGCGCCCGACGCCGTGGGTGTGGTCGCGCGCGAGCCGGTCGGCGTCGTGGGCATCATCACGCCGTGGAACTTCCCGCTCCTCCTGGTGAGCTGGAAGATCGCACCCGCGTTGTGCGCCGGGTGCACGCTCGTCGTGAAGCCATCGCAGTTCACGCCAGCGACCACCATTGAGCTCGCCCGCATCATCACGGAGGCCGGGGCGCCGCCGGGGGTCATCAACGTGGTCACGGGTTCGGGCAGCGCCCTCGGCAACGAGATGGTCGAGAGCCCGCTCGTGGACAAGATCGCGTTCACGGGCTCGACCGAGGTGGGCCGCGGCGTGATGCAGCGGGCGGCCGGCACCATCAAGAAGATCTCGCTCGAGCTCGGCGGGAAGTCGCCGAACATCGTGTTCCCCGACGCGGACATGGACGCGGCGGTGGCGGGGGCGTTCTTCGGCATCTATCTCAACACCGGCCAAGTCTGCCAGGCGGGGTCACGCCTCTTCCTCCACGAATCGATCAAGGAGCCGTTCCTCGAGAAACTCGTGGCCTTCACGAAGAGCGTCAAGCTCGGCGATCCGCTGGACCCGAACACGACCATGGGCCCGGTGATCAACCGCGAGCAGCTCGAGAAGATCGTGGGGTACGTCGAGAAAGGCAAAGCCGAGGGCGCTGAGATGGTCATCGGCGGCGGCCGGGCCACCGGTGACGGGCTGGACAAGGGCCTCTTCGTCCTGCCGACCATCTTCGACCGAGTGCGCAACGACATGACCATCGCGCGTGAGGAGATCTTCGGCCCGGTCCTGTCGGTGCTGACCTTCAAGGACGCGGACGAGGCCATCCGGCTCGCGAACGACACGATCTACGGCCTGGCGTCGGCGGTCTGGACCCGGGACCTCAACACGGCATGGAAGGTCGCCCGCGGATTGCGCGCGGGGACCGTGTGGGTCAACGCGTATCACGTCGCTGGCCTGCCCAACATGCCGTACGGCGGCTACAAGCAGAGCGGCATCGGACGCGAGCTGGGTCGGCACGGCCTCGACGAATACTTCGAGCTCAAGTCGATTCAGTTCAAGTTGACCTGAGCGCTGGGAACGCCAGCGAGCCGAAGGGGCGCGTCCCGCAGAGGGACGTGCCCCCTTCGCGTTGCCGCGCCCGCGCAGGCCCCCGTACACTGCACGTACCCTCGCCCGGCGAGGGCGCCCGCGGTTCGTGCGGTGGAGGCCTGCGTGACGGTCGACATCGAGGCGAGAAACGCGCGCGTGCGCGAGAAGGTGCGAGCGCTCGACGCGGTCCGCGCCGAGGTCGCACGGGTCATCGTGGGGCAAGAACGCCTCATCGAACGGCTGCTCATCGCGCTGCTCTGCAAGGGGCATGTTCTTCTCGAAGGCGTGCCTGGTCTGGCCAAGACGCTCGCCGTCAGCACGCTCGCGCGCGCCATCGACGTTCGCTTCGTCCGTATCCAGTTCACCCCCGACCTTCTCCCGGCCGACCTCCTTGGGACGCTCGTGTTCAGTCCGCGGGACGGCGAGTTTCACGTGCGCAAGGGGCCCATCTTCGCCAATCTCGTGTTGGCGGACGAGGTCAACCGGGCGCCTGCGAAGGTGCAGTCGGCGCTGCTCGAAGCGATGCAGGAGCGGCAGGTCAGCATCGGCGGCACGACGTACCCGCTCGAGGAGCCGTTCATGGTCCTCGCTACCCAGAATCCCATCGAGCACGAAGGAACGTACCCGCTGCCCGAGGCCCAGCTCGACCGCTTCATGCTGAAGGCGCTGGTGGACTATCCCTCGCGCGCCGAGGAACAGGAGATCCTGGAGCGGTACCTAGACCGCGAGCCCGCGCCCGGGGAGCCCGTCGCGAACGCGGACGCCATCCTGTCGGCTCGCGATGCGGTGAGCGAGGTGTTCATCGAGCCGAAGCTCAAGGACTACGCGTTGCACCTCGTACGAGCGACGCGCGAGCCCGAGCGATACCGGCTCGAGACGCTGAAGCCGCTCATCGCATATGGCGCTTCGCCCCGCGCGACCATCTCTCTCGCGCGAGCAGCGCGCGCCCGGGCATTCCTCGACGGCCGGGGCTATGTCCTGCCGGACGACATCAAGGACGTCGCGCCCGACGTGCTCCGGCACCGGATCGTCCTGACCTACGAGGCGGAGGCGGAAGACGTGACTGCCGACGAGATCGTTCGGCGCGTCCTCGAGCGCGTCCCCCTTCCGTGATCTGCGGGATTTGAGCGTTAGGTTCGGTACACCATGCTCCCGACCGTCGAATTGAGCGAGATCGTCGCCTTTCTGGACGAGCTGCTCGAGGTGAAGCGGTACACCGAGGCCGACACCAACGGCCTGCTGTGGAACGCCGGTGCGCCGGTGGCGCGCATCGCCGCTGCGGTGAACACGACGTTCGAGACCATTCAGGGCGCGCGGTCGGAAGGCTGTCAATTGCTGCTGGTCCACCATCCGCCGTGGCCGCACATCGACCTGCACTTGAGGGAGGAGAAGGAGCAGGCGCTCCAACTCGCGGGCGTGTCCTTGTACGCGTCCCACGCTCCCCTCGATTGCGCGCCGGAGTTCGGCAACAGCGCTGTGCTCGCTCGCCTGCTGGGCGTTCGCGTCGAGGGGCGGTTCCTCGGCTTCGAGGGCGGCCAGGCGGGCGCTTACGGCTCGATCGACGGCGATTTCTCGATGCTGGTCGAGCGGGTGCGCGCGGTCCTCGGCGACCACGTGGAGGCGCACCGGAACACCTCGTCGTTCGGGCGGGTCGCGGTGGTGACCGGGGCCGGAGGATGGACAGCGTCGCTGGACGAAGCCCGCCGCCTGGGGTGCGACACCTTCGTGACGGGCGAAGGGTCGATGCATACGCGCGTCTTCGCCCGTGAAACGGGCATGAATCTGATCCTCGGCGGGCACTACGCGACGGAGGCGCCGGGGATTCGGGAGCTCGCGCGCATCGTCGGCGAGCGGTTCCGGCTGCCGTGGCGCTTCATCCCGGAGACGCCGTCCATCGGGTGAGGGGCGCGGTTCGGTTGCCAGGGCGACGACGCGTCGGGTATAGTAGCGGACAGAGTAGCAACACGAACGGCCGAATCCGCCAGCTTGGCGGAGCGGGGGATCCGGTTTCGGGGTGAATCCGTCGATGCCCTGTCACGCGGCAGGGAGGCGGAGGGGCAGCCCCTTCAGCCCTAACCCGTCAGCTAACCTCGCAGGCCACTGAAGTGGGACGATCCCGCCAGACGCCGGGGCTTCCCGGCTGAGTCAGTTCACGTACGTCGTTCTTTCGGTTCGCTCGTCTGGCTGTCCGTCCCGCCGCAAGGAGGTAAGGAGATGCTTGCGCAGGGCGCCGCCACCCTGGAAACGCCAGGGGTTCATGCTGTCGAGACAGCGACCAAGCCGACGGTCATCATCGCGAGCAACCGCGGCCCTGTGGAGTTCGACCGTGACCCGGAGGGACGGCTCACGGTCCGCCGCGGCACGGGGGGCGTCGTGACGGCGTTGACGGCGCTCTGCCGTTCGGTGGATGCGGTCTGGCTCGCGGCCCCCATGACGCCGGTCGACCGCGCCGTCGCGCGGTTCAGCGCGACGCCACCGGTATCCGCGAGCCGCCTGGGCGCCGCCTTCCGCTTCGTCCTCGTTCCTGAGGACGTCCACGAGCTGCACTACGGCACGTTCTGTAACCCGTTCCTCTGGTTCCATCAGCACGACCTGTGGGACCTCCTGCAAGGGCGCCCGAGGCTGGAGGAGGAGCTATGGGAGTCGTGGTCCAAGGGATACGTTCGGGCGAACGCGCTCTTCGCGGAGGCTATCGCGGCAGAACTGGAATCGCGGCCAGGAGCGCCCGTGCTGCTTCAGGACTACCATCTCTATCTCGCGGCGAAGGGCGTCCGGGAGCGACACGAGAGCGCGCACCTCCAGCACTTCACCCATATCCCTTGGCCGGAACCCGCCGCGTGGCAACGGCTCCCGCGAGAGGTCACCGAGGGTATCCTGACGGGGCTTCTCGCCAACGACGTCGTGAGCTTCCAGACCCGACAAGCGGCGTTCCATTTCCTCGATACCTGCTACAACTTCGTGTCCGGTGCGCATGTGGACTTCGAGCGGCGCGAGGTCGAGTACGACGGCCGACGGGTGAGCGTGCGCCACAACCCCATCTCCATCGATGTGGACGCCGTCCGCGCCAGGGCGGCTTCGGTTGACGTCCAGCGGTATCGGCAGCGTCTGCTCAAGTACGCCGGCGAGAAGCTCATCGTCCGGGTCGACCGGATGGATCCCGCGAAGGATGTACTGGGAGGCATCGAGGCGTACGGGCTCTTGCTGGAGCGCCACCCGAGCCTCCGAGGCCGCGTCCGCCATTTGGCGTTCCTGGTGCCATCCCGCAGCCAGGTGCCTGAGTATCGGCACTATGCCGAGCGAACGCTGCGGGCGATCGACGAGGTGAACGAGCGTTTCGGACGGCCCGGCTGGACTCCCATCGAGCTGTTCTACGAAGACAACTACGACCAGGCGCTGGCTGGGATGTCGCTGTACGATGTGCTGGTCGTGAACTCTGTGGCTGACGGGATGAACCTGGTGGCCAAGGAAGGGCCGGTCGTGAATCAGCGCGACGGGGTCCTCATCCTGTCGACCGCGGCAGGCGCGTACGAGGAGCTACGCGACGGATGCCTGCCGGTGCTGCCGCGGAACACGAAGGCGCTCGCCGATGCCATGTGGGCCGCCCTGAACACGCCGCTCGACGTGCGCCGCCGCGCCATCCAGCGGCTCCGGCTGGCCATCGCCGCGAACGACGTTCGCCGGTGGCTGAACACCCAGCTCCGCGAGGCCGCGTGAGCCCGTGACCGGCGAAGAGGCCATCCCGGTCGCCGTCGACGCGCTGCGGCGCCGCCCATCGCTCCTCGTCACCGATTTTGACGGGACGCTCAGCGAGATCGTCGCCGACCCCTCGCAGGCGTCGCTAGCGCCCGGCGCGCGCGAGGCGCTCACGATCCTGCGAGGCCGAGTCGACGTGGTGTGCGTGGTGTCCGGGCGTACGCTCGCGGACGTGCGACACCGCGTAGGCGTCGACGGCCTCGTGTACGCCGGTAATCATGGGCTCGAGTGGGCTGGTCTGCCGGGAGCGGCCGACGGCTCGGAAGCGGCCACGGCGCATCTGCAGCTAGCCCCACTCGTTCCAGCGCTCCAGAGTGCGCTCGGAGGCCTCGCCGGCGTCTGGATCGAGGACAAGGGGCTCACCCTCACCATCCATTTCCGGGCAGCGGAGAATGCCCAAGAGGTCGCGCGCGCCGTGTGGGAGCGCGCCTCCGCAGTCGCCGGCGAGGGATATCGCCTGCGGCCTGGACGGCTGGCCGTCGAGATCGTCCCCGAAGCCCTCACGGGGAAAGAGCGCTTCGTTCAGCGCCTCATCGCTGCGACGGGCGCGCAAGGCGTCGTCGCTCTCGGCGACGACGTGAGCGATCTGGAAGTGCTGCGACTGGTACGGCGACGGGCGGCGGAGGGCTTCCCAGGACTCGCTGTGGGCGTCCGCAGCGACGAAGCGCCTCCGGGCCTGGCCGACGCCGCGGACGTCTTGCTCGAAGGGCCCCTCGAGGCCACCGACTGGTTGCTGCGCGTCGCCACCCTGCTCAGGGACGAAGGCGCTCCAGGGTGAGCTCCCACTGTTTCACCACCTCGCCTCCCTTCACCACGAGGACGATGCGCGACGCGTCCGCGAGCACGGAGATGTCCGCCAGCGGATCACCATCGACGGCGATGAGGTCGGCCTCCTTCCCTTCGGCGACGGTGCCGATGCGATCCGCGAGGCCGAACAGCTCGGCGTTCACCCGGGTCGCCGAGACGATCGTCTGCATCGGCCCGAGGATGCGGGCTTTGATGACCAGCTCCTCCGCCTTGCGTGCCATCGTGTGCCCCAAGAGGTCGGATCCGGAGCCGATACGGACGCCCGCGTCCGCGGCCAGGCGCACGGCCTGCTCGCCAGTGGCCCTGACGCGTTCGATCTTCTCGATGCTGTAGGGCGAAAGGCCGAACTCGGCGCCGTGCCGCGACAGGACCTCGTACACGATGAGCGTCGGCACGAGGAACGCGCCCTCACGAGCCATCCTGTACGCCGTCTGCTCGTCGAGCAGATTGCCGTGCTCGATGGACCGCACGCCGGCGTCGAGGCAGTTGGCGATGCTGCGCGGGTGGTACGCGTGCGCGAGCACGTAGGTGTCGCGCGCAGCCGCCTCTTCGACGGCGGCGCGCAGCTCCTCGACGGTGAACTGCGTCGCGTCGATCGGGTCCGTGGGCGAGGCGGCCCCGCCGGAGGCCATCACCTTGAGTTGGGTCGCGCCCCGCCGGAGCTGGTCGCGGGCGGCCCGGCGAACGGCGTCGGGCCCATCGCACAAGACCGACCCTGCCAGCAGCCCGGGAACGGCCGCGGGTGGGGCGTCCTCGTAGGCAGGTCTGAAGTCACCGTGCCCTCCGGTCTGCGACAGGAAGGCGCCGCTCGGCAAGATGCGTGGCCCACGCAATAGCCTGCGTTCGACCGCCCCCGCCCATGCCGGGTCGAGCCCGCCGGCGTCACGCACCGTGGTGAATCCTTGGTCCAGCGTGTCCTCGATGAATCGGGCGACCTTGAGGGCGTACGCCGCCAGTGGGCGCGTGGTCGTGCCATCAGGCTCCGTGAGGCCGAAGTGCACATGGGCATCGGTGAGGCCCGGGAGAAGGTACTTGTCCTGCAGGTCGATGATCTGCGCGTCCCGCGGAAGGGGCAGCTCCCGCGCGGGGACGATCTTGACGATGGACCGGCCCTCGACGACTACCGAGACGTTGGGGCGCGGGTCGGCGCCCGTGCCATCGATGAGCGTCGCGTTGTGGAGTACCAGGGGGACAGCGGACCACGGCATCGGGTTCTATCCTCGCCGATCGCGGCGTCGACGGGAAGGCCCGCAGGGCAGAAGGGGGCTGTCCGGCGGGCGCGCTGGTATACTGCCGCGATGCGTGTCCTGATGATCGGCGATGTCGTGGGCAAGCCCGGCCGACAGGCCGTACGCGCGCTCACACCGGGCCTTCGGCGTTCGCTCAAGGTCGATGTCGTCATCGCCAACGGCGAGAATGCCGCAGCCGGACGGGGCCTCACCCCTGGCACGGCGCAGGAGCTCTTCGAAGCCGGGGTCGACGTCATCACGTCGGGGAACCACATCTGGGACCAGAAGGAGATCATCCCGTTTCTCGACGGCGAAGCGCCGGTCCTCCGGCCGGCAAATTACCCACCGGCGGCACCAGGGCAGGGCATGGTGACCGTCAAGGGACTCACCGTGCTCAATTTGCAGGGCCGGTCGTTCATGGTCGACATCGACGACCCGTTCCGCGTCGCGGACGAGGCGCTGGCTTCGCTACCGTCCGGGGCGGTCGTGGTGGTCGACATGCACGCCGAGACGACGGCGGAGAAGCTGGCGATGGGTTGGTATCTGAACGGACGCGTGGCAGCCGTGCTCGGCACGCACACGCACGTGCCCACGGCCGACGCCCGCATCCTGCCCGGAGGCACTGCGTTCGTCTGCGACGTGGGGATGGTGGGGCCGCGGGATTCCATCATCGGGAACGAGGTCTCGGCCGTCATCCAGCGGTTTCTCACCGGCATGCCGACGCGGTTGCCCGTGGCCGAACGTTCGCCGGTGGTTCAGTTCAACGCCGTGCTGGTCGATATCGACGAGACGGCGAATCGCGCACGCAGCATCGAGCGCATCGATCGGGAGTGGGAACGGCATGGTGAGTAAGGGTGACTTCCACACGCACAGCACGGCGTCGGACGGCAACCTCTCGCCGACCGAGCTGGTGGACCTGGCGGCGGGGCGCGGCCTGCGCGTCATGGCCCTGACGGACCACGACTCGACGGAGGGCATCGCCGAAGCGAGACGCGCCGCGGGGCGTTGGCCGGGCTTCACCCTCATTTCTGGCGTCGAGATGGGCACCGACATCCCCGGCGCTGAGGTGCACGTCGTCGGCCTCTTCCTGGAGCCGGAGAACGAAGAGTTGCAGAAGACCCTGCGCTGGCTGCGTGACTCACGCGTGGTCCGAGCGCAGCGCATGGTCGAAAAGCTCCGCGCCCTCGGCTACGACATCACGTGGGAACAGGTGCAGCGCTTCGCTGGCGACGGCAGCGTGGGCCGGCCGCACGTGGCCCACGCGCTCGTCGAAAAAGGGTACATCGAGAATGTCGCCCAGGCGTTCGAGGGGCTCATCGACCGCAACGGCATCGCCTACGTCGAACGTGAGAAGATGACGCCGGCCGAGGCGGTGGAATGCATCGTGCGTTTGGGTGGCGTCGCGATTCTCGCCCACCCGGCGGACCTCACGAACCTCGAGGAGCTGCTGCCCGAGCTCAAGGCGGCGGGCCTCGCGGGCATCGAGGTGTACTACAAGGACTACGACGACGCGACGATGGAGCGGCTCCGAGCGGTGGCGGACCGCTTCGGCCTCGTTCCCGGCGGGGGGACCGACTTTCACGGTATCTTCGGGGACGAGGAGCCGCTCCCGGGCGATATTCCTCTCCCCGATTGGGTGACGGACCGCATTCTGGAGCTGGGCGCCCAAGCGAAGACACGACGCGCGGGCTCGCGCTAGTCCGCCGTGCGAGGGCGCCGGGGGAGCGACGGTGCCCCTGCGCTCGTTGATCCGGTGGTTGTTCGGGCGGAGCGGTGGAGAACCGCGTCCCGGGGACCTCGTGCGGCTGACCGACGCGCCCAGCGAGCCTGAAGGACGGGCGTGGGTCGAGCTCCTCGCCCATCACGGCATCCCCGCGATGGGCCGGCCTACGCATCCGTACGGCGCGCCCGTCGGATGGCCTGGCGTGGCCTTCGGTTTCGAGATCTGGGTGCGGCGGGCGGATTTCGTCCGCGCCGCCGAGATCCTCGGTTTGCATCCTGAAGGTGCCGGCGAAGGCGGCGAGGCCTGAAGCGCGGGGAGGACGACAGCCGTCCTCCCCGCGCTGTGCGGGGCAGACCAGGCGTGGGCCTACTCCACGGTCACCGTCACCTCCGCCACCACGGGCGGCTCGAGCGGCGTGTGGTCGTTGTTCACGAGTTGGACGGCAAAGGTGTGCTCGCCTGACGGCACGTCTGTCCACGTGTGCGACGTCGTCGCGGACGCGTGGTACGTTCCTTGCGCGCTGACGGCGGGCTGGCCTGGCGTGGTGGGCAGTTGCGCGACGTCCATGTAGAAGTGGACATGGCCCTCGCCAGGGGTAGCGGGCGCGTTCAGCTTGTCGACGACCTCGAAACCGGATACCTCGACGGTGACCGTCACGTCTCCCGCCGGCACCGTCGCGCCATCGGCAGGCTCGACGATGGTGACGGAGGGCTGTGCCTCCGTGTCCGGCGCCTCGGTGGGCTCGGCTGCCTCCCGAGCGGTCGTCGGCGTGGGGGCGGGAGACCCGCCATCCTCCTCGTCGTCGCCGCACGCGGCGGCGAACAGCAGCGCTCCGGCGAGCGCAGGCACCCCGGCGATCCAGAGCCATCGTTTCATCAGGCGACCCCCTTCGTTGGAGATGGATTCCTCACAAGCTACGTCCGTCCTCGCTCCGCGGATTCACTCGGCGCCGGTTGATCCCAGCATCGGTGCGCACTACAGTGCCGGGTGACCCTGCACGCGAGGAGGAGCGACCAGACGATGAGCGACGAACGCCGGACGCTGGCGAAGCTGGGCACGTCGAGGCCGACGGTGTGGCCGATCGTGGTCGCGGTTTCCGCGGCCATCGCCGTCGTGGGCCTCTTCGTCCACGCTGCGGTGGTGGGTCTCGGCGCCGTCCTGGCGCTTCTGTCGCTCGTCGCATGGGCGACGGAAGACTATCGGCGCTACGTCCTCGCGCCAGCGCGGCGGACGGGGCCTTTCGTGCGCGTCGCCCGGAAGGACGAGATCCCCGAGAACCAGGTGCGTTGGTTTCGCGTGGAGGGCATCGAGATTTGCGTGGCGAACGTCGATGGCGAGTACTTCGCGGTCGGGAATCGGTGCCCGCACATGTTCGCGCGGCTGGGGAAGGGGCGTCTGGTCGGCACGCTGGTGGAATGCCCGTGGCACGGGGCGCGGTACGACGTGACCGACGGGGGGCTGGCGTGCTGGGTACAGCGTCCGTGGTGGTTGAAGCTGGCGTACGATCTCTCCCTTCCCGGCTTCCTGAAGCGCGGCGTTCCGGCGTACGAGCTCGAGGTGCGGGGCGACGACTTGTACGTGCAGGTCGCGTAGCGGCCACGAATGACGCCTCGGTGGAACATGCGTTCTTGACAGAACCGCACGCCTGTTCTAGCATGGGCCCCGGCGGGGCCACCGGAGGGGTCGCTCTCCACAGCCGCCGGGGTTGGCGTTTCGGAAAGTGGACAAAAGCGCCCGAGACTCGACGTAAAACCCCTTGATGCGGCACACTGGGGAGGCGAAACTCCGGGACGGCGGCCGGGCCGCCGTCTCCGTTTGTGTGAGGTGACCGACATGAAAGTGGTGTTCCTCCAGGACGTCGAGGGGACGGCCCGTATCGGCGAGATCAAGGAGGTGAAGAACGGGTTCGCCCGCAACTACCTCCTGCCGCGAGGCCTCGCCGCGCCCGCCACGCCCGACGTCATTCGGCGGGCCCAAGCCAGGGCTGAGCGCGAAGCGCGGCGACAGGCGGCGCTCGATGCCGAAGCCAGGAACGTCGCCGCCAAGCTCGAAGGCGTCACGCTAACCATCGCGGCGCGCGCCGGCGAGCAGGGCAAGCTGTACGGCTCCGTCACGGCCGCCGACATCGCGGAGGCGGCGGCCAAGGTTGCGGGGACTCCGGTGGACCGCCACCAGATCCTCCTCGCCGAACCCATCAAGGAGCTCGGCACCTACACGGTGACGTATCGCTTGACCCGCAACGTCTCCGTCGACCTCACGGTCGAGGTCGTCGGTGAGGGAGGCGAGCGCGCTCCGGCAGGACCAGAGGCCGTGGCTTCCGGTCAGAGCGGAACGACGGAGGGCGATTCCGAAGGGTCGTAGCCTGTAGAGCCGGGAGGGAGCCCCGTGAACAGCGCCGGCAGCTCGTTCGTAGAACTCAGCCGTGAGTACGAGTGGCTGCGAGCACGCTACCTGCGTCTCGCCCGCGAGCTCGGCCTCGAGGCCGAAGCCGAAGGCGAATCGCCAGGCGAGCCGGAGCTGAACGTCGGCAATCCCGACGCCATGGAAGAGCTCGAACGGCTGGCGAATCGCCTTCGGGAGATCGAGACCCAACAGGTCGGGCAGCTCGCCCTCCTGTGACGCCGTCCAGCGACGGCGGACGAGACCCGTTTCGGGGCGCATTCCATGGTCGCTGAACCGCTCGCTCCGGCAACTGGCGCCGGCGAACCGCTCCCTCCGTTCGACGCGGAAGCGGAACAGGCGGTGATCGCGTCCCTGCTGGTGGATGAGGACGCGATGGCGCGCGTCGCCGCCATCGTCCGGCCCGATGACTTCTTCCGTCCGCAGAATCAGTGGTGCTATCAGGCCTGCCTCGCGCTCTACGAGCGAGGAGAGGCCATCAATCAGGTCACGGTCGCCCATGAACTCGCCCGCATGAACCTGCTCGAGCAGGCGGGCGGGATCGCGTACCTGGGGCGCATCGTCGCCGAGCTGCCCACGCCGGTTGGCGTCGAGCACTACGCCGGTATCGTGCGACGGGACGCACAGTACCGGCGTCTCATCGCGGCGGCAGGCAAGATCGCGCAGATGGCCTATCGGGGCGGGCCGAACCTCGATGAGACGCTGTCACGGGCAGCGAACCTCATCTTCGAGATCCAGGCGGGAGAGCGCTCCGGCGACTTCCGCCATATTCGCACTCTGCTCGAGGAATACTGGGAGACGCCGGGGATCGAGAGCCTGGGCGCCAGCATCGTCGGCAGCGTGCGCACGGGGTTCGTGGACTTGGACACGCTGTTGGGCGGGCTCAAGCGGTCCGACCTCATCATCATCGCGGCGCGGCCCGGCATCGGGAAATCGACGCTCGCGATGAACATCGCGCGCAATGCCGCCATCGGGCAGAACGCGCGCGTCGCCGTGTTCTCCCTCGAGATGTCGGGCGAGCAGCTCGCTCAGCGCCTCTTGGCCGGCGAGTCCGGCGTCGACCTCACGCGCGTGCGGCTCGGTGAACACACCGAGGCGGAGGAGCGGCGGATCATGCACGCCATGGGCGTGCTGGCCGACGCGGAGATCTACATCGACGACACGGCGGTCCAGCGGGTCGAGCAGATTCACGCGAAGGCGGACCGCCTGAAGCGCGAGAAGGGTTCGCTCGACCTCGTCATCGTCGATTATCTCCAGCTCATTCGGGGTTCGGGCGGCGAGAACAATCGCGTCCAGGAGGTGAGCCACATCTCCCGGTCCCTAAAGGCGCTCGCCCGTGAGCTCGACGTCCCCGTCATCGCCGCATCCCAGCTCTCTCGCGCACCCGAGCAGCGGCACCCGCACGTGCCCATGCTGAGCGACCTGCGCGAGAGCGGCAGCATCGAGCAGGACGCTGACATCGTGATGTTCATCTATCGCGAGGAGGTGTATCTCCAGCGGGAGGAGTGGGAAACGCAGCACCCGGACCTTCCGGCCGAGGCGTTTCCCGCCGGGATCGCGCAGATCATCGTGGCGAAGCACCGCAACGGGCCGACAGGCACGGTGCATCTGCGCTTCCGGAATCACCTCTCGCGGTTCGAGGACCTGCTCGTTCGGGACGAGGAGGAGGCCTTGTGACGGGCGGCCCACCTGGGGCGAGGCGGGACGCCAGGCCGTTCGAGGGTTTTCCCGCCGGCGCTCGGGCAACACCCGTCCCGTCGTTGTTCTTCAGCCGGGTGATGCCGATGCTCACGGACCCGGCGGCGTTGGCGGTCACGACCTATGTGTTCTACGCGCTTCAACGGAAGAAAGGGTTTCCTCGCTGGGTGTCGCTCCGGGAGCTCGCCGGAGAGGCGCCCCTGATGGCGTTGCTCACGGGCCTGGAACGAGGCCCGGGTGCGCGAAGCTCGGCGGGCGGTACGGCGCCCCCGCACCCTTCCACGGAAGGGACGCCGGCCGCGAAAGGGGGTGAGGCCACGGAGGAACATCGGGAATCGGAGGCCGTCCAGGCTCTACGTCGGGGGGTCGACGCAGCAGTGGAGCTGGGCGTCCTCCTCGCTCTGCCCGTCAGAGGGGACGGAACGGACGACACGTGGTTGTTTCTCAACACGCCGTCCGACCGCCGCGGGCTGGAGCTGGCGCGGACGGGGCGGGTCGCGGCCCGGGGGGCGCCACCGGGGGGGCCCATCGAGGCGCGCGTTCCCGCCCCCTCCGTCTATCGATTGTACGAGGAGAACATCGGCACGCTCACGCCGCTCGTCGCCGAAGAGCTCGAGGAAGCGGAGCGGCTGTACCCACTCGCGTGGATCGAGGCGGCGATCCGTCGTGCCGTCGAAGCCAACGCGCGGAATTGGCGCTATGTCCGCCGCATCCTCGAACGATGGGCGATCGAAGGACCGGACGATGAGAAAGCTGGGCGACTTCCTGCCTCGGACGCCGAACGCCGCTACCTCGGCGGGAAGTACGGACGGATCATCCGCTCCCGCATCGAGCGCGCCTGACGACGCAGCCGACAACGGCGCCTGTCCGCAATGCGGCGGCGCCGGGTTCGTGCGGCTGCGCGTCCCGGTCGACGACCCGCGCTTCGGGCAGGCTGTGCCGTGCAAGTGCGTGCTGCGCGAGACCGAGGAGAAGCGGCGTCGCCGCCTCCAGCGGTACAGCAACCTCGGCCCGCTCACCCGCCTGACCTTCGCGAATCTCATGCGGCGCGGCCGGTCACCCGCAGTGCGCGATCAGGAGCGATATCAACGGTGCGTCGAGGACGCCGAGTCCTTCGCCGAGCGTCCCGAAGGCTGGCTGGTGCTCACGGGCGCCAGCGGCTGCGGCAAGACGCACATCGCCGCCGCCGTGGCGAACCGCCTGATCGAGCGCGGACATCCGGCGCTCTTCGTCGTCGTCCCTGACCTGTTGGACCACCTGCGCGCGGCGTACGCGCCGGACGCCGAGCTGAGCTACGACCAGTTGTTCGAGCAGGTGCGGAACGCGCCCGTACTCATCCTGGACGACCTGGGCACCCAAAGCGCCACGCCCTGGGCGCAGGAGAAGCTCTTCCAGCTCATCAATCATCGCTTCAATACGCGCCTCCCGACGATCGTCACCACGAACCTGGCGCTGGAACAGTTCGACGAACGCCTGCGCACGCGCCTGTCGGACCCGTCGCTGGCGCGCGTGTGGACGCTCGAGGAACGCCGGCCACAGGAGCTGCGGTCCCTCGACGCCCTGAATCTCCCGCTGATCCGCGAGATGACGTTCGACCGGTTCGATCATCGGGGCCTGCATCTACCCCCGGACGAGCGCCGAGCGCTCGAGAACGCGTACCGGCACGCGCTGGCGTTCGCGCAGAAGCCCGAAAACTGGCTGGTGTTCATGGGCCCGCATGGCGCTGGCAAAACCCACCTTGCTGCCGCCATCGCCAACTACCGACGCCAGCAGGGCGATGACGTCACGTTCGTGATCGTGCCCGACCTGCTGGACGTGCTGCGCCAGTCGTTCTCGGCCGACCAGCCATCGACGTTCCATCGGATGTTCGAGAGCATCCGGACGTCGCCCCTGCTGGTGCTGGACGACCTCGACGTGCAAGCCAACATCCCCTGGGTTCGAGACAAGCTCTTCCAGCTCCTCAACCACCGATACGCGGCCCGCCTGCCGACGGTCATCACGACGGCGCTTTCGATGGACGAACTGGGCGAGCGGCTGGCGTCGCGCCTGGTGGACCCGACGGTATGCTCCGTGCTCTACATGGGGGCGGCGAACTTCCACGCACAGGCTGCGCCGGTGCCAGCGTCCCGTAGCCGGCGCTCCCGCCGCTGAGAAGAGGGGATTCGCGGATTTCGTTCACCCTGGCGGCGCGTGCTAGGATGAGTAAGATGACGGCGACGAACGTCGACGAGCTGTGGGCGCGGGTCGAGGAGACGCTCGACCTGATGCGCCCCTACATCCACTCGCACGGCGGCGAGGTCAACCTCGTTGGCATCGAGGGGGACACGGTGCGCCTGCAACTGGTGGGCGCCTGCCACGGGTGTCCGATGAGCATGCTCACGCTCAGGCTGGGGATCGAGCGCATCATCCAGGAGCGCATTCCCGAGATCGTGCACGTCGAAGCCGTCAGCCCCGATGAGTTCGAATGGCCCGAAATCGAGCCGCTCGACGATGCGGACTAACCCCTGAACTCGGGCCAGACCTCCTCGACGAAGCGGCGAAGGTAGGCGATCTGTCCTTCTGGCGTCCGAAGTGAAGGCGCTGCCGCCAGGCCCATGGCGGGCCACAGGGCGAAGTCGGTCGCTCCGGCGTCGCGGAAGGCCCTGATCCGGGGCGCGAGGTCGGCCGGGTTGTCGGAGGGCGGTCCTGCGGCAGCTTCGAAGATGGTGACTTCCGCGTCGCGGCCGGCCCGGCGAGCGGCGTCGAGGACGCGCTCGCGGTTGGCTCGGAACGATTCCGGGGTCTGCTGCGCGTTCGCGATCCAGCCGTTCGCCAGGCGTCCGGCTCGCCGGAGCGCCGGGGGTGAGGCTCCGCCGCACAGGATGGGCGGATGTGGCTTCTGAACCGGCTTCGGTTCCGCCACCATGTCGTCCAGCGCGTAGAAGTGCCCGTTGAAGGTCGCGTGGTCGCTCGTCCACAGGAGCCGAAGGACGATCAGGGCTTCGTCCATGCGGGCGCCGCGCTCGCGGAAGGGCACGCCCATCGCGTCGAATTCTGGCTCCTGCCAGCCGACGCCGACGCCGAGGCGCATACGGCCGCCCGACAGGAAGTCCACCGTGGCGACAGCCTTCGCGACGAGAGCCGGCTGGCGTTGCGGCAGGATGAGGACACCCGTCTCGAGACCGATGCACTCGGTGCAGCCCGCGACGAATGCGAGGGTGGCGAGCGGCTCGAGCATCCGTAGCGTGGCGGGATAGATCGACCGGGGCGTCCCGTCCGGCCGAGGTTGCGGCATGACGACGTGGTCGGTCGCGAGGACGAAGTCGACGCCGAGCCCTTCGAGCGACTGGACATAATCGCGAAGCGCGGGGCCCCGGAGCGACGGCAGATGCACGCTCAAACGCATGGCGAACCTCCTTCGGGCAACCGAGAAACCGGGGGAAGGCTACGCGCCGTGCACGTCAGCCGCAACCGGCGTGCCTGCCAGCGCGTCCGGCAGCCCCGATTCGTAGGCGTCGACGAGGGATTGGAGTGGAAGGTCCACGAGCGCCCCGCCCGGTCCGAGGCGAACCCGGGCGTCCGTTGCGGCGCCCACGTGTCCGAGAACCATCGCGGGCACATCATGCGCGGCCGCGATCGCCAAGAGCGTGTCCAGGGATTCCGGCGCAGTGGACACGATGATGCGGGACTGTCGCTCGCCGAAGAGGGCAGCATCGAGCCGGCCCCGCACGGTAACCTGCTCCCCGTCGAATCCGAGGCCGCCAGCCATGGCGCATTCGGCGAGGGCCACGGCCAACCCGCCGTGAGAGCAGTCGTGGGCGGAACGAACGAGCCCCTGCTGGATCGCCTCCAGCGCGGCGGCCTGCACGCGGACCTCCAGGCCGAGGTCGATCCGGGGCCGGCCGGCGACGACCCCGTGCACCTCGCGCAGGTACTCGCTCGCGCCGATGTCGGCGACGTCCCCGTCGAGCGAGTCGGCGCCCAGCAGGACGACGGCGTCCCCCGGTGAGCGGAACCCCATCCCCACATACCGCGTCACGTCGTCGAGCACGCCGAGCATGCCGACGACAGGAGTGGGGTAGACCGCCTCGCCCGACGTCTCGTTGTAAAGGCTGACGTTACCCGAAATCACGGGCGTTCCCAGGGCGCGACAGGCTTCGCTCATCCCCCGAATCGCCTGTTCGAGCTGGTAGTAGACCTCGGGCTTTTCGGGATTCCCGAAGTTGAGGCAGTCGGTCACGGCGACCGGCCGGGCGCCCACGCAGACGACGTTACGGGCGGCCTCCGCCACGGCGATCTTGCCGCCCTCGAACGGATCGAGCAGGCAATACAGCCCATTGCCGTCGGTGGTGAGGGCGATGCCGCGCTTCGTGGGGGTCGGGGGTCCGGGTAGAGCCTTGTCCACCCGCAAGACGGCCGCATCGCCTCCGGGCCCCAGCACGGTGTTGTTCCCGACCTGGTGGTCGTACTGCCGCCATACCCAGCGCTTGGAGGCGATCTCTGGAGCGTGCAAGAGGCGAAGCAAGACGTCGCCCGCCTCATTCGGCGCGATGTCGGGCACCTTCGAGAGGTCGCTCTCTTGGAGGTCGGCGAGCCACTTCGGCTTGATCCCCTCGCGGACATAGGTCGGCGGTTCGGTGAGAAGGCGAACAGGGAGGCGTGCGACCTCGCGGTCGCCCTCACGCACGATGGCCAGAGGCTCGTCGATGACCTGCCCGATCTCGGCGACGTGAAGCTCCCAGCGCTCGAAGAGGCGCTTCACGTCCTCCGCGTGCTCGCGCCGGGCGACGACCAGCATGCGCTCCTGCGATTCCGAGAGCATGACGTCGTATGGCGTCATGCCGCGTTCGCGTCGGGGGACCTTCGCGACGTCGATCACGACGCCCGTCCCCGCTTTGGCGGCGCACTCGACGGTGGCGCTGGTGAGGCCGGCGGCGCCGAGGTCCTGGAGACCGGTGAACCAGTCAGGGTGTTCGTTCGCGAGCTCGAGGCAGGCTTCCATGAGGAGCTTCTCCATGAAGGGGTTGCCCACCTGGACCGCTGGCCGGCGCTCTTCCGAACGTTCGTCGAGCTCGACCGAAGCGAACGTGGCCCCGTGAATGCCGTCCCTGCCCGTGTCGGCGCCCACCAACAGCAGCACGTTGCCCGGTCCCTCCGCCCGCGCGCGCGCGAGCCGGTCGACTCGCGCGATGCCGACGCACATCGCGTTCACCAGGGGGTTACCGCTGTACGCCGCGCCGAACGACACCTCTCCGCCGACGGTCGGAATGCCGAGACAGTTCCCGTAGCCGCCGATGCCCGACACCACACCGACGAGCAGCCGGCGGTTCCGCGAGACGACGTCGGGCGGTGGGCCCTCAGGGCGCTGGACAATGGGCCCGAAGCGGAGGGAATCCAGGATCGCGACGGGCCGGGCGCCCATGGCGAAGACGTCGCGGACGATGCCGCCGACGCCGGTCGCGGCACCCTGGTACGGCTCGATGGCGGAGGGATGGTTGTGCGATTCGATCTTCATGGCCACGCACAGGCCATCACCAAGCTCGACCACGCCCGCATTCTCTTGTCCGGCGCGGGTGAGTACGCCCGGTCCTTCGGTCGGGAACAGCCTCAGCAACGGCTTGCTGTTCTTGTAGCCGCAGTGCTCGCTCCAGAGGGCGCCGATCATCCCCAGCTCGACGTCGTTGGGCTGACGTCCGAGCCGCTCGACGATGAGGGCGTATTCGTCGCGGGTGAGGGCGATCTGTTCGAGGATGCGGTCGTCGGGCCAACCGTTCGGGGAGCGCGTGGAGGGCATGCCGCCCGCAGGATAGCAAGGCGAGGGAACGCGGGCCACGGACTTTCGTTGGTCCCTGGGTGGAGGAAGGCCCCTACTTCAGGCTGAACGGCGGATAACGGTCCGTCATGAGCCAGGAGCTGTACGCGCTCACCCGGTAGCTCCAGCGGTTCGCACCGACGATGAAGTCGAACATGTCACGCGGAAAGCGGCCCGTGAACAAGATGGCGAAGAACGCGATGACGTAGAGCACGGCCGCTGCCAGCGCCACGAAGAGGAGCGCCACCGTATTGGGAATCACGAGCAGCCACTTGACGAAGATGAGCCAGCGCGAGAGAGACTCAGGGTACTCGATCTCGAACGTCACTGGATAACGTCCGCGTTCGCCGGAAAAAGGCGGGTACTCATCGCGCAGCAGTCCCACGTAGGCCGATACGTTCGCCTGCCAGCGGTAGACGGACAGATTGAAGTCGAATATGCCCCGTGGGAACTTCTTGGTGAACAGGATCGCGAAGAACGCCAAGAAGGTCAGGACGCCCGCGACGAGCTGGAGCAGACACAGCACCACCACGTGTGGAATGGCGAGAAGCCACTTGATGAAGATGAGCCAGCGTGACAGACGCTCCGGATATTCGACGTCGAAGGTGAGAGGGTAGGGTGAGGACGAAGCCTCGGCAACGGCGACGGCGCTCATCACTCGCTCCTTTCGATCAAGCGCCTATTCTCTTCCCTGTTCTTATACCACAGCGTGCAAGAGGCTCGGTCGTGCAGAAACGACGGAGGGCGTCCCCGAGTGGACGCCCTCCGTTAGTCGGCTCGTCGCGGGTCTATTCCTTCGGTTCCTGCGGGGGCCACTGGTTCCGTAGGCCTGCGGCGATGGTCCGCGGGATGATGGCGCTGAGCCTGTCGACGGTCCAGTCGCTCTCGCCAAAGATGGTGCTCTCCCACACCGGTTCGGTGTAGAGCGAGATCTGCCGGCCCGCGACGAGGAACGTGCGGCCGTTGATGTTCTTGGCTTCGTCGGTGCAGAGCCAGGTGACGAACGGGCCGATGGCCTCGGGTGGGAACTGCTTCGCGAAGGCTTCGAGCGCTTCGAGGCTCATGCCAGCGGCACCGCCTCGCGCGGCCGCGGCCTTCATCTCGTCGCTGATGGTGAGCCGCGTCGCCGCCCGTGGCCGAATGGCGTTGCACCGCACGCCGTAGCGGCCCATGTCGCGCGCCACCGTCCGGGTCAAACCGATGATGCCCTCCTTGGCCGCGGAGTAGTTGGCCTGGCCCATGTTGCCCAGCCCCGACTCCGACGAGGTGTTGACGATGACGCCGGACCGCTGCTGTCGGAACACGACGCAGGCATGTTTGGTCAAATTGAAATGCCCCTTGAGGTGCACCGCGATGACCGCGTCCCATTCCTCCTCGGTCATGTTGAAGATCATCCGGTCACGGAGGATGCCGGCGTTGTTGACGAGGATGTCGAGGCGGCCGAACTCGTCGATGGCCTGCTTCACCATCGCCTCGGCGTCCGCGAAGCTCGCTACGTTGCCGTAGTTGGCGACTGCCTTCCCTCCGCGTGAGCGGATCTCTTCGACGACCTCATCGGCGGGGCCGCGGTCGCCGCCTTCACCGTGCGCCGTCCCGCCGTAGTCGTTCACGACGACGGCGGCGCCCTCTTCCGCGAGGCAGAGCGCCTCGCCGCGCCCGATGCCGCGTCCCGCGCCAGTCACGATGGCCACGCGGCCTTTCAGTCGATCACCCACGGTTCGTCGCCTCCTTCGTGTTGAGTTCGAGGGGTTGAGCGTCTTCCCTGAGGGGAGAGACCTGCGCCCCACCTGGGCCGCAGTGCGGCCGTTCGTGGCGCGCGAGAACCCTTGTACTCCATGCGACTTCTACGGGCAAGGAGCATCGGGTACGTCTTCGACCGCCGGATGGCCCCGTGCGCGCGGGGTGACGATGCGGTGAGCGCGGCTGGGAATTCACCAACTTGCGCCTGCCCGGGCGTCACGCTCGCCGATACTCAAGGCGATGAAGACGCCGCCGTCCTGCGCGTGGATTGCGACCATGGCCCGGGAACGCGGGCAGACGCTCACGGAATATGGCCTCGTGGTGAGCTTGGTCATCGTGTTCATCCTCGTGATGGCGCTCCTGACTGTGGGAACCACCATCAAGGACGCGTTCGACTCGGCCACGAATGCCTTCCCGTGACCTGGGCGGACGTCGCGACCGAAACAATTGACGCCCGTCACCCGGCATTCAGCCGGGGCGGGCGCCAATTGAGCCGGCATCCGGAACGCGTCGCGAGCTATTCGGGCTCGCGCGGCGCGAGAAGCTCCTGAATCTTCTTCTCCATCGTCTTCTTGCTCATCGCTCCGACGCGGATCTCGCGAACGATGCCGTCCGCATCGATGAAGACGTGCGTCGGGATGCCGAGCACGCGGTAGTCGGCAGCGATCTGCGTGTCCGTGTCCAGTCCCACGGGATAGTGCAGGTCCGCACGCTCCATGTAGCTCGCGACGTCGCTCTGTCGTTCCCCGATGGCCGGGGCGAGCAGCACGAGCCCGTGTTGGTCCTTGTGGGCCTCGTACACCTCCTGGATGTCGGGGTTCTCAGCCCGGCACGGCGGGCACCAGCTCGCCCAGAAGTTGATCCACACGGGGCGGCCACGGTAGTCGCTGAGCCGCACCTTCGTGCCGTCGAGCAGGGTGAGCTCGAAGTCGGGTGCGGGCCGCCCCACGCGAGGCGCCGCGCCCCGTGCGGTCGCCGTGACCGTCACCGCCTGACTCTGGGCGCCGCCCCCAGGCCGGTCGAAGAACCACACGATGGCGGCGATGGCAGCGCCCACCAGGATCGTCGCGACGACGTTGCGCAGGGCGCCCGGAGAGGGCCGCCAGCGCACGGCGTCGAGCTCGGCGTCGTCCTCGAGCGACAGGGGCGCCGGATTCACGGGCTCAGCGCTTCTAGCCATAGCTGTGCAGCCCTCCGAAGAAGTAGTTGCCGAAGTACGTGAACAGCACCGCGATGAACCCTCCGATCAGGAGGTAAGCGCTGCGATCGCCCTTCCACCCGCGAATGACGCGGGCGTGCAGGTAGCCGCCGTACAGGAGCCACGTCACCAGCGACGCCGTCTCCTTCGGGTCCCAGCTCCAGTACTGACCCCAGGCCACCTCGGCCCAGATCGCGCCCAGGATGATCACGAGCGCCATCATCGGGAAGCCGAACATGACGGCCTTGTAGCCGACCTCGTCCAGGATGACGCGCTTCGGGAGCCACCGGATCCGGTCGTTCCGATTGACGAGGAACAGGACGGCCGCGGCGAACGAGACGGCGAACGCGCCGTAGGCCGCGATGGCGACCGCCACGTGTAGCGTCAGGAGGACGTCGTTCTGGAGCGCCGGCACCAGCGGGTCGATGTCCGACGGCACCGTGGCGGCGTACGCGAGCATCGCCAGGCAGACAGGCAGGACCAGCGCGGCCAGCGCCCGCAGTCGGTACCTGAATTCGAAGTACAGGTGCACGGCCAGCGCGCCCCACACGAACGAAAGCGAGAATTCGTACATGTTGGAGAAGGGTCCGTGGCCGGCCGCAGCCCAACGAAACGCGAGGGCTCCGGTGAGGAACACGAAGGCGTTGATGGTCAGGATCGTGCCCCATCGGCCGAGGGACTCTGCGACGCGCCTCATGCCGGGCGTCGGTGGGGCCGCGGTCCCACCGGCGGCCAGCGCGAGCCGGCGCTGTGCGAGTGCGTACGAGAGGTACACGAGGGCGGCTGCCCCCAGGGCGACGAAGGAAACAACGTACGCGAACTGCGAAAGGTCATACATGGCTATCACCTCGTTGCGCTGCGCGCTGCCGGACGGCGAGCGACCGGCGAACCGACGCGATCACGTGTTGAAAGTCGCGTTCGAGCCCGAGATCGCGCTGCGATGTCGCCGCGATGCGGACGTCGACACTGCCATCGTCCCGCGGCGAGCAGAGCGCCCAGAATCGCCGGTGCGGGAACCAGAACACCAGCACCAGCCCGGCCACCATCAGGCCGCTCGCGACCCACACGACGTTGACGCCGGGGTCCTTGACGACCTTGAGGCCGGTGAACGGCCGCTCGCGCAGGAACGTGAACGTGAGCCCTTCGATGGTGGCCGATTTGTTTCGCCCGAGGGTGCGGATATCGATGAGCTGACCGGTGACGGCGTCGTACAGCTCGAGGCGCACGGTTCCCTGTGGCACCACGGCGTCATAGACGCCTGCCTCGGGCCCCACGACGTATGCCTTCACGGACTTGCCCGGCACATCGAAGAAGCCGACAGGACGCGGGTTGTCCCGCGTGGACCACGCCATCGGCACGCCGTCTTCGAAGAGGACCTTCCCACGTTCGTCGGACACGCGCATGACGGCGGCCTGGCCGAAGAAGGACTGATGGAATCGGATTCCTTTGTATGAAGCGGGGGAGTTGACGCGCACGGTCGCGCGCTTCACCTCTTTGCCCTGGTCGTAGATGATGATTTCGCTGCGGTAGTCCTTGGGCGGCCCCTCGACGTACCACTCGTCCTGGAACTGTTCGAGTTTGACGGAGATCTCGGGCGCCAGCGGGAGCGCGCGTGTGGACCCTTCGGCCACGACGAAGGAGTCGTCCTTCCAGCCCCAGATGCGGCCCATGAGCGCGCCCACCAGGAGCAGGATGATGCTGAGGTGAGTCAGAAACGTCCCGAAGCGGGAGAAGCGGAAGCGGTCCGCATACAGGGCTACCGTGGGGCCGTCATCGACCAGCGTACGATACCCGGCCTTACGCAGGCCCTGTCGGACCGCTGCGCTCGCCTCGGCGAGCGGCAGCGCCACCGAGAACCCGGTGGCCGTACGCGCGCGCTCGAAGTAGGCGGGGTTCATGCGCACGCGCGGTCGCAGCACCGCCGCCCGGATGCTTCCCCAGCGATTGATGGTGCAGACGATGATGTTGACGGCCAGCGCGGCCACCAGGAAGCGGAACCAGACGGAGCTGAACACGCGGAAGAGCTGGAGCCGATCCATGAGGTCGGTCCAGCTTCCGTACCGACCGCGGGCTTGTTCCAGCCAGCGGGCGTACGCCTCCCGATTGCCCAACGCGGTCTGCGGCGCCTGATCGATGAGCGTACCGGCGAGCACGGCGAACGCGATCAGGAGGATGAGGATGAGGGCGAGTCGGACCGACGTCAGGAGCTTCCAGAGCTCGCCCGCCGGGTTGGACAGCCAAGCAGAGGTAATCCGACTCACTCCCGCTCGCTGTGCTGCCTGCACCGACCGCATCGCTTCGCTCCTATCCCAGACCGTTTCCGCCCCAGTTGAAGTACCGGGGCATTTGCACGAGCGTGTTGGTCAACATCAGCACGCCGATACCGACGACGAGCGCACCGCTCAGGACGGGTACCGCGGCGCGGAGCAGCTTGGCCCGGCGCAGCGGATTCGTGATGCGGTCGACGGCGACGGCGGTGGCGATGAACGGAACGCCCAGCCCGAGGGAGTACGCCAGGAGCAGCGCCGTGCCCTGGAGCAGTTCCCCTTCGTAGGCGGCGAGCCCGATGATGGCGCCCAGCACCGGTCCGATGCAGGGCGTCCAGCCGGCGGCGAAGAACACGCCGAGAAGGAACGATCGGGAGATGCCCGCCCGATTCCCCAGGCGGGCGCCGGGAACCCACTCGCGATTGAGGAACCCGAGGTTGATGACGCCCATGACGTGGAAGCCCATGAAGACCAGCGCCGCGCCTCCGATCTGGCGGAGGTACCGGGCGTTGTCCTGGAGGGCATAGCCCACAAGCCCCAGCAGCGCCCAGAACGAGACGAAGACGAGCGTGAAGCCGAGGACGAAGGCCACGGCGTGGAGGGCCGACTGGAGCCGCCGCCCGCGGGACCCCGCGGCCATGGTGACGCCGGTCATGTGGCCGACGTACACCGGCACGAGCGGCAGGCAGCAGGGCGATGCGAACGACAGGATGCCCGCTCCGAAGGCGACCAGGAACGTGACGTTCTCTCCGTCCATCGCTTCCCTCCCGCTAGGGCGCGGGCGTAGGCGTCGGCGTCCCAGGTTGGGCCACCGGCGTTAGCTCCGAGCGCAGCCCGTCGACATGCACGCGCGCGGTCTCCGCCAGCCGCGACCCGGGGGCCAGCTCGATGACCTTCTCCCACTCCGCGATGGCCGCCGCGAGGTCGCGCGGCTCGACGTTCGCGTACAGGAACCCGAGGTTGTAATGGACCTGGGCGTCGTTGGGGTCGACCTCCAGTGCCTTGAGCCAGTACGTCTTCGCCTGGTCGGGGCGGCCGAGGTTGAAGTTCGCGGTTCCGATGTCCGTCAATGCGTGCACATTGGCCGGGTCCACCTCGACCAGCTTCGTGAACCACGTGATGGCGTCTTCGTACCGGCCGGCCTGGAAGTTCATCTCGCCGAGCTCGAACAGCGCGTCTCGGTTCGTTGGATCCGTGGCGAGCAGCGCTTCGAGCTCCTTGGCGCGGGCTTCGTCGAATGCCGCTTGGGCAGGCCCGGACTGGGGCAGCTCGCCCGCGGATGAGCCTCTACCCGCGAGCTCCCGCGCGCCGAAAATCACGGCCAGCGCTACGACGCCCGCTGCCACGCCCAGGAGCAACTTCCCGCCCTGTGACGACCAGAGGCCGGACGTCGGGGCCGGCCCGTGGGCGCGCGACCGGCGTGGTGACGCAGTCGCGGTCCGCCGGCGGGTGGGGCGCGCCGGGACGAGCTCGGGCTCCGGCTCCTCTTCGTCGTCTTCGTCGTCGGCGGTTGATTCCAAGTCGGCCGCGGTTGCCAGGTAGCCGTCGATGCGCTCGGCCTGGGCCCGTGCCCAGCCGCGGAACGGCTCGGGGACGTTGGCCGAAGTCAGGAACTCGGCGAGCTCGTTGCACCAGCGCTCGAGCTCCTCAGGCGTGAGCCCTTCGGGAATCCCAGCGAGGGCCGCGCGCGTCGTCATGGCTCACCATCCCTCCGGCGGGAGCGGCGTGTCCGTCGGCGAGCCGATGTCCGAGTAGGTCTCGTCGACGTAGGCGCGCGCTTCTGCCAGTGACTTCCCTTCGGCGAGGAGGCGTTGCACGTCGAGGACGATGGACACGCACATGTCGCATCCGGCGCCGTGCTCGTCGTATGTCACGCCCGACGCCGTCAGGTTCTTGATGAAGCAGTCACGTACGCTCTTGTGACCGGAGTGTTCGCCACAACCGCAGTAGCAGGGGATGTACACCAGCTTGTCGGCGGCGGCGAGGGCATACTCGTACGCAGCGACGACGCGCTCGCCTCCGGCTGTGACGAAGGAAGGCAGCGTCCCGTCCGCGACGGACGCCTGTGACGCCGCGGGCAACGGGCCGCCGTCGCCGCCGCGCGAGAAGAAGCCGCCGAACCAGAGGCCCGCCACTACGATGACGACGGCAGGCGCCGCCACCAAGAGCAATCCAGAGATGCGACTCGTCAGGGGCTCGGCCTGCGAGGCACGGAGCTTCGGCTGTGCGTGTCGCCGGCTACGACCGCTCATCGCGCGCTCCTTTCAGGTGCCTTCATGGTCGCGCCTCGGATTGCGCACCGCATGCATCGCCGCGCACATTCCTCCGCATATCCGGCGTCGATGCCGCACCGGACGCGCCTGCCGGCGGGGCATGCCCGTCCTGTATCCATCGCTATACGGACGGGCGGCTAAGGCGTCGGTGTAGGCTCGGCGGCGGGCGTCTCCGTCGGCGGTGGCGTGGGTGTCGGTGTGTCCGTGGGCGCGACTGGGGTGTCCTCCGGCGGAGGCGTATCCGTGGGAGACGGCGTGTCCGTCGGCAGTGGCGTGGGCGTTGGGGTCGCCGTGGGCTCGGCCATGAAGCCCGCCCTCACCGCCGGGTCGCTGCCGTGGCGATGGCAGGACGTGCAGTCGCTTCCGACCGGGCCGTGGCCCTCGCCCTGGAGTTCAGCGCTATAGACGTTGTTGTGCGAGGTCGTGGTGTGGCAGACCACGCACAAGCTGTCGACGACGCCGTCGTCGAGGCCGTCGTCGTAGGAGTCCTCACCGCTCTCGTGCAGGAGACGCACGTCGTACCCGCCGATGCTCGAGCGGATCATCGCCCGGTTGCCCCCGTCGTCCGGTGAGGCGTGGGGGTCGTGGCAGGCGGTGCAGGTGACGATGAACGGTGCCTCGGTGGCGTAGGCGAAGTCGAGATTGGCGTGTGTCGACGCGGGCTCCACCCCGTCCGCTGCATGGCAGCGCGTGCAGATGCTCAGGTCCGTCCCATCGGCGATGAGGAGCTGCTCGCCGACGGCGGTGTGGGTGCGGTGGCACGCCGCGCACTGTGGCTCCGGCCCGTGAGGGCTGGCCGGGCTCGCGTCCAACCGGGGCGCCGGCGACTGACCCTCGACGGGCGGTAGGAAGGGAGCGCCTCCCGTCATTTCGGCGAGCGCGGCGTACGACGCCGTTGCAGCCAGCACGGCGATGGCGATACGGAGGCCCCAAGTTGGCAGCGAGCCGTTCATCGCTCCTCGCGCACGGTCGCCCGGTCATGGGCCGCGCTCGGCGAAGGCGGCCCCTCCCGGTCATCATCGATCCGACGGACGCTCCGGCCGATGGCCGTTCGATCCATGCGCGGTATGACCTTCGTTCGCCATCCGGTGGTGGTCCTGGGGAAGAGCTTTGCGTCGGTTCTGGCCTCCTGGCATATGACCGAGGCCGGGACGCCGTGGCGCGCTCTATCCCGAGCATGACAAACGGTGCATGGGTCCAGCCCCAGGGACGACAGAGAATCTTCAGCAGAAAGGGATACGCGCCGGGATCGCCGGGATGCATATGCCCTCGAGAATGGCTGACCTGATCCTCCTGGGCGCGAACCACGCGAGCGCCCCGGTCGAATACCGGGAGCGACTCGCGTCGTTCGCTGCTGACCTGGACGAGCGAATCGATGAGGCCCGTGCCTCGTTGGAATCCGTTTCCCTGGTGACGTGCAACCGGGTCGAGCTCTACCTCGCGGGCCCAGAGGCGTGCAGCGTGGCGCGGCGCCTCGCCGGGGAGATGGCCGACTTCCCGGCTCGGAACGGTTCGCGCCCCGGGCTCTACCGCCGTAGCGGGTTGGGGGTGGCGCGCCACCTGTTCCGCGTGGCGGCAGGCCTCGATTCGCTGGTGCTCGGCGAGAACGAGGTGCTGGGCCAGGTGGGAGCGGCGCTCGCATCGGCCCGAGAGCGGCGCACCGCGGGGCCGCTGTTGACCGCCCTGTTCCAGCGAGCGGTGCGCGCGGGACGCCGCGTCCGCGCCGAGACCGGGCTCGCCCGGGTCGACGCGTCCGTAGGGGTCGCAGCCGTCGAATTCGCCGCCTCCCAGAGGCCGGATCTGGCGCGTGCCCGTGTCGTCGTCGTCGGCACGGGGAAGATGGGCGAGGTAGCACTCCGAGCGCTGGAACAGTGGGGCGTCGCCGATGTGCAGGTCGTGGGGCGGACCCCCGAACGGGTGGCGTGTCTCGCCGGTGCGGTGAGGCGCGTCGTGCTGCTCCATGAGCTGTCGTCCGCGCTGGCCGAGGCCGACGTCGTGATCAGCGCCACGTCGGCGCCTCACCCCGTGATCACGCCGGCGGCCCTGGGTGGACGGGACGGCCAGCGCCCTCTGGTGATCGTCGACATCGCGGTCCCGCGTGACGTCGATCCGGCCGTTCGGAGCCTGCCCGGCGTACGCGTGTATGACATCGACGACCTGACGGAGGTCGCGCGACGGTACCACCAAGAGCGGGCGGCGGAAGTGCATCATGCCAAGCGCATCGTCGAAGAGGAGGTGCGCCGCTTCGGTGAGTGGCTCCGAGCACGCAGGGCGGCGCCTTCGATCGCAGCCGTCCACCAGCGCGCGGAAGCCATCCGCCGTGCGGAACTGGGCCGCGTCGCGTCGGAACTCAACCTGGGGGACGACGAACGGCGGGTGTTGGACGCGATGACCTCCGCGCTGGTGAAACGCCTCCTCCACGATCCCTTCGTTCGGCTGAAGGCTCCGGACGGGCTCCGTCTCCTTCCCGCGTTCGACGAGCTGTTCGTGCGCCACCCCTGATTCCAGGGTTCCTGGTCCTGGGGACGGTCGGACCACGTTCGCCGGGACGAATGACCCTACCCCTGGGGGTGCCGTTTACGCTTCGCTGAGGGCGGTTCTGGGAGGCACGTCATGCGTAGAGGCCGTTCCAAGGCATCCCGCGTCTCGTCCCGGCCGCTGGTCTTGGGCTTCGTCGTGTTCGCTGCACTGGCCGTCGGCGCCATCGTCGCCTTCGATCTGTTGTCGGGCGGCGAAGGGGGACCAGCGCCGCTGCCGCCGGTCGCGGTGGAGACCGTGCCGCTAGCCGAGTCCGCCCAGGCCGGTCCGGACCTGCGCTTCAACGCGACCGGCGTCGATTTCGGTGTGGTGCCGCTGAACACAGAGGTGGGCTACGCGTTCACCTACACCAACGCCGGAACCGAAACGCTTCGTATCGAGGACGTGCGGGTTCGCGTCGTCCACGGGTGTTGACCGTTCCAGCCGGTCGTCGGTGCGACGACCCTGGAACCGGGAGAGCGCGGCCATCTGTCGTTTCGAACGCACATGATGGAGGGCATGGAAGGGCCTCATCTGTTCGAGATCGTGGTGTCGAGCAACGACCCGAACGAACCCGAGGTCGTGCTGCAGGTGAAGGCGGACTTCGAACCTGATGGTTCTGGCCACGGGGGAAGCGGAGGGCACCAGTGAGCTTCAGGCCGCGGCGTCTCTTTGCGGGCGTTGGTCTCCTGACGTTCGCTGCGTTGGTCGCGGTCGTCGCCGGCATCGGGCTGACCCAGGACGCCCATCGCAGCGCCGCCATCGACCTCCGCGGATTGCCTGACATGCCGCAGGAGCGCGCGGCTGCGTACCGCGAGGGCGCCGGGCACCGCGACCTGTTCCAACATCTGCCCTGCTATTGCGGGTGCGCCTTGCTCGACGTGCCGCATGACAGCCTCGACCGGTGTTTCTTCACGTCTGACGGCTCGCTCGAACCGCACGCCGCGGGCTGCCGCATCTGCGCAGAGATCGCGCTCATGGCCGCGAATCTGGCGCATCGCGGCCTTCCGCATGAGGAC
>FWWM01001020.1_pt1 | contig 89019 bp, 73 predicted proteins | sample 2228351 | NCBI WGS metagenome assembly FWWM01 (sample SAMEA103939774, study PRJEB20133) | metagenome | reverse complement strand
CCATCCCCCCTCTCCCACCCTTGGGAGAGGGGGCCAGGGGGTGAGGGCCCACCCGCAGCGACGATGAAACCTACACGATCGCATCCATTGGCGCGCCGGCTTCGCGGTTGAAGCTGGCCCAGGCGCGGGCATACAAAAACGGCAAGCGTCTCGTCGAGGGCAGCGCGGCGATGCGCGTCAGCCAACGCTCTTCTGCAGCCAGGGCGCGACGGAATCCCTCTTCGACGATCCGCCGCCGTCGCTCTAGCGACGCATCGCAGTAGGCCAGCGCCTCTTCAAGCAGCTCCTGCTCCAGCGCCGCCCGCTCCTCTTGGATCACCGCAATGCGACGCGGATAATCGCGCAGGATGGAGCGATGGAGCCGTTCGTGCCGCCAGAAGAGCGAATGCGGGTCATAGACGCCGGTGGGCGCGGGGCCGACGCTCTCCGGCAGGGGCGTGTCGACCCACAGCGGTTTGAAGATGCTTGTGCAAGGGGCAGCGGTCCCGGTGACGAAGAGCAGCGGACAACGGGGATGCAGATAGGCGACGAGCGAGCCGGTCGTCTGGCTGCGGCGCACCGGGCCATAGCCGGCGTGCATGCAGACGGTGACGCCCGTCAACCCCTGTGCAGGCGACCAATCCGGGCCGGCCTCCGGCGCATGGAGACGCAGCGCAGCCATCATCGAGGCGGGGGTGGCGCGTCCGCCGACGCTGTGCAGCGCCGCCGTGGTCGCAGCGCAACGCTTATGTGCATCGCTGAAGCGCGTGTACAGGAAGTCGGAATAGGCGCGGCTGAAGTTGAACTCCGCTTCCGACCGACACCATCCCCGTCCGATCGCATGCCTGACCAGGTCGGGCGATGCCATGTCCCACTCGTTGCCCAGCGTGATGGCGTTGGAGATCGAGTAGCCGCCCTGCACGCGCTTCGCCGCCCAGCGCTTGCCGACCGTCTCCAATACCCAGGCGTCCGTTGGATCGGCGATCAGAAAGCTGTTGTGGTAGTAGAGGCGCCGTTGAAAGCCGCAGTTGCCGCCCTGGCCATATTGCTCCAGCAGCGCCGTGATCACCTCCACCGCCTCCCGCGCCGTGGCCGCCCGCTCCAACCCCAGGCGCAGCAGGTCCATGCCAAGCAACCGCTCCTCTTTTTCATATGGCTCTCGTGTAAAAAGCGCCTCATTGCCGATGGCGACGCCGTGCTCGTTGACGCCCATCTCTGCGCCCCAAATCCAGAAGGGCTTGGCCAGCGCCACGGCGTAGGTGTGCGCAGCCTGTTCGATCTCGATGTAGGTGCAGCGCACGCGGCTGCCCGGCGCATGGTCGAGGGCTGGGACCACCATGAGATGGTGCGCCTCGTTTGGCTCCCGATCGGAGTTTTTGGCGAAGAGCGCGACGCCATCCGCCGTCGCCTCCGGCGTCATCACCAGCGTGTCGCACATGGCGCGTTCACCTCCATTCGCACAGCGTCTCCAGATAGGCCGCCGAGCCGTCGCGCAGCCAGCCGTCGAGTTGAGCCACCTCCTTGAGCTGCTGCCCGCGCAGCCGCGGGACGGCCACGAACGCACAGTCGAAGCCGGGCAACGTGGTCATGTCGCCCCAGAGCTTCTCGAACTGCGTCACCGGATAGACGTCTTCCTGACCCTTGCCCCAACGTTTTTTCACGTCTTTGAGCGTGACATACGTAGGCATCCTGGCCGCCACGCTGCGCACCGCCGCAGCCACTTTCTCTTCGTGGGCGAGATCGCTGCGCGTCAACCCGAAGGCGACGAGGAGACGGTCCAGATCGATCCAATACGTGGCCGAATTGTAGTAGGTCAGGTTGAACTCAATCTCCTCGCGCGGCATGGCCAGCCCTTCCACCAGCCGGAGCCGCCCATCGACGCGCGCCAGGCCGCCGCCGCGGTCGTCAATGCGCCGCGTGATGACCTCGGTCGTCATCGCTGCGCCGCGGTCGATATGCCAGCCCAGCAACGTCGGATCGACGTCGGCGCCCAGGGTGTCGATGTTGTGCACCATCAGCCAGCGTAATTGGGGTCGATCCTCCAGCAACTGCGCCAATACGCCGTTGCGCAGCAGGTTCGGAATTTCATACCAGTGCCCGACCGGGTGCAGGCACTGGAGAGGCGCGTTGTCGGTGTAGTCCGATCCTTCGCCCATCTGCTGCGCCCACTGGATCAGCGCAGCGTGCAAACTTTCGCGCACCTTTTGCGCCTGCTCGTCGAGCAGCTGCTGCGGCGTCTCCTCCCAGGCGAAGCGCAGATCGCGCGCCATCGGCACCAGCCGCAGACCGACGGCCCGCCCGGGTGAAAGCAGCAGCGGGCCTGCATAGCCGTAATTCTGTTCGCGGCGCAGGAATTCGGCGATCGGCTCATGCGTGAGGTAGCTGGTGGTGACGATGTGCACAAGCGGCGCACCGGCCAGGCGGCTGATGCGACGGCTTTTGGCCAGATGCACCTCGATGAAGTTGCGATGTTTGCCGCCGATGCGCGCAAAAGGATTGAGCGCCTTGACCACGCCGGCGCCCTTTGTCCAGCGGCTGCCTGCCCCGCCCGCCAGCGTGACCACCGCCGCTGCGCCTGCAGCCAGCGCCTCCAGACCGATCTGCTGCAGCCTGGCCCGCTCCGTTTCCGAAAGGCGCGCAATGTCGTTCACATCGTCGGCTGCGACGTCTTCGATGACGGTGCGCACGGGCAGGCGGTTCTGCGCCAGCCCGATGCGCCCGCTGCGCAGGTCGGCGCGAATCTGTTCATGCTGGATGCGGTCGAAGCCGTTGGCTTCGAGCAAGGCGGCGAGGCTCTGCTGACGGTCGATCCCCTGCTCGCGCGGCGGCAGCAACTGATCGAAAAGCGCCTGCACCATGCCCGCCAGGGCCGGCTGCGTGCGCGCGGCGGCGCCGAAGGCCTCCAGCTCGGCGCGACGGAAGGGCGACAGGCTGCGCTGCTCGTGGCGAATCAACGCCGGCGCGGTCAACATGTAATAGCCTGCCGGCATCAGCGCCTGCTCGCCCGTGCAAAGCTCCGCCCACGTCCCGCGCTCGTTGATGGCGAAGTCATAGACCACCGGCTCCATGGCGAACGGCGCGGCGCGCTCCAGATCGCGCTTGACCGCCCGCATCGTCTCCTCGAGCCAGCCTTGCGCTTCAGGCTTGCGCCGCGGGTCGAAGAGAAAGCCCATGCCGCCGCCCGCCATGCCGCCCAGCATCCAAAAGCCCCAGAAGTCGTCGCCGAAGGCGGCGCGGGCGCGGTCGATCAGCGTTTCGGTGTAGAGATTGCTCGCCCAGGGGATGATGGTCTGTATCGGGCCGCGGAAGTTGCGCTCCGTGCCCTGGCCGATCCCGCGGATGTCCCCGCGGCGCAGGAGGTCGGTGAGTTGGTCAAAGATGCGCATCGCCTCCTGGCGGCCTGCCCATTCGGCCTCGCTGCGCAGCAGATACTTCTCGGTCACCATCTCCAAAATGGGGCCGACGTCCTGCGCCATGCCGCCGTGCACAAGCACCAGGCTCTCCTGGAGTCGCCGTCGCGTCTCCGGCGTCACGACATCGGGGCCGAGGATCGTGTGGCGCGGCAGCAGCCGCCCGCGCGAAACGCCGTATTCCGGGTCGCCTTCGCCGGCCTCTACGCCCTCGATCAGCTTGACGCCGGGCCAGACGCCGCCGGAATCCTGCCAGCCGCCGCCGGAGCCGCCAAGCCATTCGCCCAGAATGGCGCGCGCCGCCACCACGCGACGCTCCTCTTCGGTGAGCGGGCCGGTGAGCGACTGCGCCTGGCCTGTGGCGCGCATGCAGACCGCAATCAACGAGGCGAGCAATGTGGTCGAAACCGCCAGCCGCGAGCCTTTGGGAATGCCGTTGACCTGGCTGACCAGCTCGATGCCGTAGCCAGGCCGAATCATCCGCGCCAGCAGGTCGGCGAGCGACTGGCCGGAACCTTCGACGCCAGGTGGGACGATGCCCGAGGCGATGACCGCCGCCTTGAGCAGCCCCAGATAATCTCGGGCGAAGTCGAACACCTCGGCCAGCGAGCTGATTTCGGCGACGGCGCCCAGGTCGACGCTGACCAGGCGGAGGATGGGCTGGTCGATCACTCGAAAGAAGCTCTCCACCGGCGGCCTGGGTCGGCCATCGCTCTGCCCGCGCACCGCCAGGTCAATGGAGATATTGAGCACGCGCGCGCCTTCCGGGTAATCCATGCCCAGAAAGAAGATGTCGCTCCAGCCGCTGTGGCTGAGATCCATGCGCACAGGCGTGGCTTCGTGAAGGATGGGGAACAAATGCGCAGATTGGTGAGGGAGAGGCGCTGCAGAGGAAGGCGTCGTCCGATCTTTCCGGCTCGTTGCGGCCCCATTCCCCCAGTTCCCCACGTTCATGTAAAGCTCCTCGCGCACGCGCAACGGTTGATCCGCCGGATGGCCGATGCGGAACATCCACTGGTTGCCGCGCGCGGAGCGGACGCTGCGTCGCACCTGATTGGCAAGCGTCTGAAAGCCAAGGCGGCGGTAGGCCTCGGCCAGCGCACTGGCGGAGCCGTCGCTGAGGGGAACGGCCAGGAAGAGTTCGATCGCCTCCTCGAAGCGCCGTTTGAGCAAGTTGTCATAGCCCTCAAAAGGAATCCAGCCGCCCGGCTGCAGCTCCGGTCTTTGCGGCAGGTGAAAACGATAGATGGCGTACAGGAAGAAGAGGGCGCGCACGCGCTCGTAGAGATTTTCGCTGCGCCGGCGAAAGGCGTCCAGCGCAGCGCATTCGGCGCGCAGCTCATCGAACGAGGCGCGGCGGCAAAACGCGTCCAACGAACGATTGCGCATCTGCGGGTCTTGCGCAGTGATGATTTGAATCAGTTGGCTCATGATAACGGCGGCGGATCAAGTCGATGAAAGATAAGATTCATGGATTCACTTCAAGCAAATGAATTGTAGCGCAAGCGAAATACAACCTCCAACTTCCCCCGCTGAAAGCCTCACCCGTCCTACTCCTGTCTATGAACGCAAGAAGCGCGCCTTGAGCTGTTCTCCGCAAAAAATCAGGCTTCGCCTTCTTCGATGGCCAGAATGCGGTCCAGGCGAAAGGTCAGCACCCGACCTGCGTTGTAGCAGTAGGCGCGCAGATAAAGGCTCCCGCGTCGCGTTTCGATCCAGTGCGGCTCGACGCGGCGCCGGGTCGTCAGGTTGCGTCCGGCGCTGACATAGGTGAGCAGCAGCGAGGCCCGACGAGCGATGGCGGTTTCCAGACGTCCACGCCACTGCTCCGGGTCGGCGGGCGACGGCGGCGGGGTGAACGGCAGTGCGTCGAGCAGATCGGCCAGATGCTCAAGAAGCGCCGCCTGCTGCGCCTGCGCTGCGGCCTGCTGCAGCGGCGTCAGTTGCGCAAAGAGGGCGTCCAGCGCGCGATTGGAAAGGGGCGCAGGCAGCGGCAGGAAGCGACCGAGCCGTTGATAGAGGCGGCCGGCCAGCCAGAGCGCTGCGGCGTCATTGGCCGCAACCTCTCGCTCCGTCGGCAGATCGAGCGCCGCAGGAAGCCCCGCCTTGCGCAGGCAGCTTTGCAACACCTCTGCATCTCCACGCCAGACGGCGGCGGTCGGCGACAGAACTTCCACCAGCCAGCGCTGTGCGTCGCCGTCCTGGACAAGTTGCGCAAGCTGCTCCGGGCGTCGCGTGCGCAGGATCGGCAGCAGCGTGGCCGTGACCTGATCGCCCGCCTCCCACCAGGCATGCAGTCGGGCGATCTCCTCCGTATGCAAAGGCAATCCCAGCAGGCGCAGCGCATGCCAAAGATGCGCCAGTCCATGGCCTTGGACGGCGGCTGCGGCCATGCTCTCCGGCGTAAAACGGGCCAAAGAGAAAGCGGAAGCGGACGCATCCTCCTCTGCGTCGGTTGCAGCGTTCTGAGGCGCTGCGCCGTGCATCGCTTGCAGATCTTCGCTGAAGAGAGCGATACGCGCCTGCGCCGAAGGAGAGGCGCACCAGGCGAACCGCAGCGTAAGGGACTACCCGTCTTGGGAAGGCGACCACCCTGCAGCGGCGGCTTCGCCGGAAGACCATGGAGATGCGCTCGAGAGGAGCCGACCCTGAGCAAGGAGTTGATGACCAACGTCGGTGAGGGCGAAATGTTCTGTATCGAGCGGCGCCACGACGCCAAGCAGATGGAAGACTGTCTCCAGCAGCAGGCGCAGGCTGCGTTCGACGTCGCCGAACGTATGGAAATGGGTGGTGAAAAAAGTGACCGGTAGAGTAGGATCGACTGACCACGCATCGGCCAGCCTCTGCGCTGTGAATGCGCCGGACAGGCGGGCCATGCATGCAGCGAGCGCGCGTCGAGCAGCGATTCCCCATCGTGCATCCGGTTGCAAATAGGCGCTGCGTTCTCGTTCATCATTCCCATCCTGGAGCCATGCCTCCCAAAGCATGGTAAGTTGTTCGGTCGGCGACAGCTCCAGCCAACGCCAGCCGAGGACGGTGACCTCCGGCGCGATCAGGTTGGCGTGACGCGCCAGAAACCAGAGTGTGCGTAGAAAGGGCGACTGTTTATGAGAGCGTAGAGAGGCCGATGCTTCCTGTGGGCGCAATCGAGCATAAAGCCGGCGGGCGGAATTGGACCTCAGCCAGCGCCCCTGCAGCAGCCGCGGCTCTCGTTGCTGAAGCCAGAAGCAAAACATCTGCACAAAATCGAAAAGCGGCTGACGTGGATCGAGCTGAAACGGAGCGCTTGATGCAGGCGCCTCGTGCAGCAGGGCCAGCCCAGGCAGCGGAAGGACGCGCAGACGTGCGGCGGAGAAGGGGACGCCTCCTTCGGCGGCATGAAGCAGCCCGGAAAGAAAGAGCTGCTCCGCCACCGAGTGGGGAGGAGCGAGATCGGATAAGGAACGCAGCCCGCCGTATTCGGCCAGAAAAAGCGCAGCGGGCAGCTCGGGCGTGCGACGCAGACGGTCGTATGCGCTGCGGAGGGCTGCAGAGGCGCATCGGAAGCATCGCTGAACTTCCACCGGATCGCTCCAATGTGCGGCAATGGCGGCCACCCAGCCTTCTTTGCGGTTGCGCGCTTCTCCGCGCAGGCCGACGCCGAGGAAGTCGCCGATGCGGCGCAACGCATCGTAAGGCAACGCTGACAGCCAAGCAGTCTGCGCAAGGTAAAGCTCGTCGGAAGTCAATGGCCACTGTCTCCTGGCTCACGCATCCTGCACAGACGGCGCCGCCCTGTTCGGCGCATCATGCGCCAGAGGCAGCTTGAAAACTTTCAAATGGAGCACTGTGCGCTCCTCGCCTTCGACTTCAACCTGCTTAAAACCCGGCACAACGGCGAGATCGAAACCGTCCTCGGCTACGTAGCTGCGCGCAATCGTCACCGCCTTGATCGCTTGATTGACCGCACTGGCGCCGATGGCTTGAATCTCGGCGCATCCTCGCTCGCGCATCATCCCCGCAATTGCGCCCGCCACCGCACTGGTTCGTGATTGCGCTGAGACCTTGATAGCAACGCTCATCATGACTCTCCCGATGTACAAACGCCGATGGAGGCAGAAACCACTGCTGCAGAAAGCGGCCGCTTCCGCAGGAGCGGCTCTGCATTGTTCTTCTGTTGTCAGTTCTCGACTCTGTTTGTACAGGGGTGGACGTTGATGCAGCGTTGATGGTGGGAGACCCACCCTGGGGCGACGGAGGTGCAGCGCGGACGAGCGGAAGTCATCGCCCTCTAGAACATGTCAAGCTGTCTTTTGCCAAAAAGCGCTTCTTTACCCGCACTCCTCCGCCAGCGCCGTCTCCATCGCCTGCAGGAGATAGACGAGCGACGTGGCGCCGGGATCCGCATGCCCCAGGCTGCGCTCGCCCAGTTTGGCGGAGCGCCCCCGTTTGGCGACCATCTCCCGCGTGGCTGCAGCGCCGGCCTGTGCAGCGGGCAAGGCCGCCCGCCACGCCGCCAGCAGCGGTTGGTCGGCGGGCTGCGCCGCCAACGCATCGACGAAAGGCTTCAGCGCATCCACCAGCGTTTTATCGCCCGGCTGCGCCTTGCCGAGCCGCATGACCATCGACAGGCCGGCCTGCAGCGCCTTCGTCGCCGTCGCCGTGTCGAAAGGTCCATCGTCGAGGACGCGGCCCGCACTGGAAAGCAACGCGCCGATCAATGCGCCGGAGGCGCCGCCGCTGGCGTCGCTGAACGCAGCGCCGGCTTCGATCAGTAGCCGGCCGGCGCCGTCCGACGTTTTTTCCACGGCGGCATTGGCGGCGCGCAGCCCGCGCACCATCGTGGCGCCGTGGTCGCCGTCGCCTGCGGCGGCGTCGAGTCGGCCTAATTCTTCCTCATGAGCGGTGATGACCTCCAACGCCAGCGCCAGCCAGCGGCGCACCACAGCTACAGCGATTTCCGATGAACCCATAAATCCATCCTCAGCAGTTGATGTAAGCCGCCGAAGCGCACGGGGCGTCCAACAAGGGGGTCAGCTCCTCGTCGAGCCAGCAGAGCGTCAGGGAGCAGCCGGCCATGTCGAGCGAAGTGACCATTTCGTTGACGATCGGCTTGTAGGGCGAAAGTCCTTCGGCCAGCAGGCGGCGATGCACGTCCTTGTAGAGCACGAACATTTCTTCGTACTGGGTGGCGCCCAGGCCGTTGAGCAACACCGCCACCGTCGATCCGGCGTCGGGCGGCGCGTCGGCGAGCAGTGCGTCCAGCAACAGGTCGGCGATCTCGCGCGCCGGTCGCATGTGGCTGGATTGTACGCCCGGCTCGCCGTGCACGCCCAAGCCCAGCTCCATGCGGCCGGGTTCGACGGTGAAGAGCGGCGCCGATTGCCCAGGAAGGGTGCAGCCGCCAAAGGCTACGCCAAAGGAGCGCGTGCGTGCGTTGGCCTTGCGCGCCAGCCGCTCGACCTCGTCGAGGCTGTCCCCGCGTGCAGCCGCAGCGCCTGCAATTTTGAAGACAAAAAAGTCGCCCGCGATGCCGCGGCGCTCGTCCTCCTGCCCGCGCGGGGCGGAGGCGACGTCGTCGGTGACGCGCACGGTGCGCACGTCGATCCCCTCCTCCTGGCAGCGCAGCTCCGCCATGTCGAAGTTGAGCACGTCGCCGCTGTAGTTGCCGTAGCAGTAGAGCACGCCGGCGTCGCTCGCCACCGCCTTGGTGACGCGATAGACCTGCTCCGCCGAAGGGGCCGCAAAGACGTTGCCCATCACCGCCGCAGCCGCCAACCCAGGCCCGACGTAGCCACAAAAAGCCGGGTAGTGGCCGGAGCCGCCGCCGATCACGAGCGCCACCTTGCCCGGCCGCGGCGCATCGAGCGCCATTACGCCGGAGGCGCCGGGCACGCGGCGGACGAAGCGGCCATAGGCGGCCACAAAGCCTTCGATCAACTCTTCACGGAAATCGGCCGGATCGTTGTAGAGTTTGGTCATTGCGCCTCCTCCTCCCTGGAGATGCTTCGTATTGGAGATTTTTAGGAGCAACCGCCGTCGGTTGATGACCGACGTCTGGCGTCAGGCCACGCTTCCGGCGTGACATCCCGACCGCAGCTGAGAGCCGCAGCTACGATAATTGCCCGGTTGTTTTATTAGAAACCATCGTTCGGCGCTGCGTCCTTCTCTGCTTGCCCCGCTACACCCGTATAAATGCAGCCACCTCTGGATTCCGCCGCAAGGCTTCGAGGTCGGCGGCGGTGGGAAGCTGTGGACGGTCGCGGCGCGCGTTGACGATGCAGAGGAATCCCAATGGCTCATCGCCCGCCGGCTGAAACTGATGCCACGTCATGGGAGGCACCAGGATCAGATCGTAGAGGCGAATGTCATGCACTGCATCGCCGACCAGGACGCGGCCTTCGCCTCGCACGACCATGACGGCGTGCTCGTGTTCGTGCCGCTCCAGCGTGGAATAGCCCCCCGGCGCCACCTCGAAGTAGCGCCACTGAAACTCCATCCCCTCACCTTCAAAAAGGGTCTGTCGGGTGACGTGGCGAAAGGTCGTCGTTCCATCCTGCTTGTATTCGAGCACCGGCGTGCCTTCCCAACGGCATTCGCCCAAATGCGCGCGGAAGATCATGCGACAAATCCTTTCTGCACATTTTCGACGAAGGCGCGGCTGCGCTCCAGGAGCGCGTCGCCCGCCATGTACAGGCTGCCGCCGATCAACAGGATCACATCCCTGCCGTAAACGTCGAGCATCTCCTGCACGCGATCCACCTGCATGCCGCCGGCGGGCACAGGGAAGGCCGCCTTGACCTCGCCCCAGGGGCGGCGCAGGTTCTCCGCCAGCGTTTTGCAGGTCTGCTGGCTGTAGCTGAAGCGCCCGCCGTAGTTGGGATAGATGACGGCGTCGGCGCCGAAAAGGCGGAAAATTTTGCCGAAAAGCAACTCCGGGGCAATGCGCAGCGCGCCGCCGAAGGCCGGATGCGCCAGGATCGCCATGCCGGAATTGTCGGCGGCCAGCTCGTGCATCAGCGCCATGCCCACCAGCATCGGCTCCACCATGACGACGCGCACGCCCAGTTCACGGCAGATGCGCACCTGATCCGCAATCTGACGCGGGGAGCCGATCAAGTTGGGGACGTAGCAGCAGCGCCGACCGGTCTCTGCATTGACCTGTTCGACGGCGGCCTGGCAGCGCGCCACCCGCTCTGCGAAGGGCGAAAAGGACTGATTCGCCAGCCCATGGTCGTCTTTGATCAGATCAATCCCGGCGCGTGCGAAGACGCGGCAAAGGTCGGCGAGCTGGGCGCTGGAAAGCCCCTGCGGTTTGAGCGCCGTGCAGGTGAGCGCTCGCGCTTCGGCGCCAAGCAATGCGCGCAGCCCCGTCACGCCGAAGCGAGGGCCCACGAAGGCCGAAAGCATTTCGTCCGGCATGACGACGTCGACGAGCAAGACATCCTCCTGGAGCGAGGTGTTGCCGAACAGCATGTTCAGGAGCTGCGCCGGCTCGTCGCCGGTGGTGACGCGCGCCAGCCGGATCGCCACCTCAAACAGGTTGTCGCCGAGCGGCGCGATCGATTCGACGCGGGCCAGGATGTTCTCGACGATGTGCGGATCGCGCACCGCCGCGCGCGGCAGCTCCACGCTCTGCTCCAGGGCGATGGCTTCGGCGCGGCCTGCAATCTCTTTGGGAGTGGAACGGACGTGATAGATGACAGAAAAAGCGTCTTGCACGGTGACTTTCCTTTGGACTCATTGCGTCATCGGCAGCGGTGTGGCCGAGCGCATGAAGGCGATGGTGTGCTCGAGATCGACGATGCCGGCGTCGGAGCCAAGGCCCGTGGCCACGAGCGCAGCCGCAGCGGAGCCAAGCCGGCCGGCCTCCTCCAAACTCCAGCCCATCCCCAACCCCACGATAAAGCCTGCGCAGTAGGCGTCGCCGCAGCCGGTGGTGTCCACCACCGGAACCCGATAGGCGGGCAGGCGAATCTCGCGGATTTCGCCATTTTCTCGGTAGGCGATGCTGCTGCCCTCGGCGCCCATCTTGAAGACGGTGTGCTTCGCCCCTCGCTCCAGGAAAAAGGCGATCACCTCGCGGCGGTCGTGGAGTTTGCACATCATGCGCGCCTCGTCGAGGCCGGGCATGAAGTAGTCGATGTAGGGCAGACATGGCTCGATGAGGTCGAGCAGATCGGGGCGGTCGATGGCGACCAGGTCAAAGGTGGTGGTGACGCCTTTGGATTTGGCGAATTTGAGCACCTCCACCGTAGGCGGGCCGTCAAAGCGCGGCATGAGCGACGTGCCGCCGACGTGCAATACATCGGCCTCGGCGATGACGTCGAAGTCGATGTCCTCCAGCGTGAGCGCGCCGTTGGCGCCGGGCACGTGCAGCGCAGGGCGCTCGCCGTTGGGACGGATCGGCAACATGGTGGCCGAGGTCTGCACGCCCTCCTTGCGACGCAGATAGCGCGTCTCGATGCCGTAGTGCTGCATCGTGGAGACGACGAAGTTGCCCAGCTCATCTTTGCCCAGCGCGCCCATGGCGATCACGCGCGCGCCCAGTTTGGCCAAATCGACGCTCGCGCCGGCCGCCGTCCCTGCGACGGTGATGCGGATTTCTTCCAGCAGATCGACGTTCTGTCCATCAGGGATGCGCGTGACCGGCCTTCCGAGAATGTCGACGATGTGGATTCCCAGACTCACGACGGTGGTCATGGCTCGCTCTCCATCCTTTTTGCTGCAAGTTCTGTTTGCTCAACGTCGCTAAGATAGGCTTCGATCTCTTCGGCGGAGCTCATCTCCAGCGTCAGGGCGGCGATGCGCTTCGCCTCGGCCATGTCGAGGCGACGAATGCGCTCTTTGACGAGTGGAATCGCCGCCGGACTCATGCTCAGCGCGTCGATCCCCAGGCCGATCAGGAGCGCCGTCGCTTTTGGATCGCCCGCCATCTCTCCACAGAGGCTGACTTTGATCCCGGCGGCGCGACCGGCCTCCACAGTTTCGCGGATGGCGCGCAGCACTGCAGGTTGGTAGGCGCTCACCAGGCTGGCCACGGCTGCATTGTCGCGATCCGCAGCCATGATGTACTGGGCGAGATCGTTGGTGCCGATGCTGAAGAAGTCCACCAGCCGCGCCAAATGGTCGGCGATCAGCACCGCCGACGGCGTCTCGATCATGACCCCGCGCTGCAGGTCTTCATCGAACGGCAGCCCCTCCGCCTGCAGCTCGGCGCAGATCTCGTCGATCAGGGCGTCCACCATCACCAGCTCCTCCCAACGGCTCACCATCGGGAACATGACGCGCACCGGATAGTCGGCTGCGGCGCGCAGGATGGCGCGCATCTGCGGGCGAAAAAGGCCGGGATGGTCGAGGCAGTAACGCAGGCCGCGCTGGCCCAAAAATGGATTCGGTTCATGCGGCTGGCGCAAATAGGGCAATGGCTTGTCGCCGCCGACGTCGAGCGTGCGGATGACCAGCGGCCTGCCGTCCAGCCGTCGTGCGGCGTCCCGGTAGATTTCCAGTTGCTCCTCCTCAGAAGGAGGCGCTTCGCGTTCAAAGTAGAGGAATTCGGTGCGAAAGAGGCCGACGCCTTCGGCGCCGTTCAGGAGTGCGGTTTCCAGCTCGCCGGGCAGATTAATATTGGCGGCCACTTCGATCGTTTCGCCGCTGCGCAGACGGGCGGGCGCCTGTGCGCGCTTGCGCGACTCGCTGCGCTGCGTCAGCCAACGCTCCCGTCGCTGACGCAGCTGCTCGATCGTCTGGGCATCGGGCGCAAGCCATACGTGGCCGGCGCCGCCGTCCAATCCCACGATCTGTCCGTCGGCGATCGTCAGCGCCGCTGCGCCGACGCCGGTCACGGCCGGGATGCCAAGCGAACGCGCCAGAATGGCGCCGTGGCCGGTGACGCCCCCCTCCGCCGTGATGATGCCCAGCACGCGGCCTGAGGGCAGCCGCGCCACGTCAGATGGTCTGAGGTCCGTCGCCACCAGGATGGCCGGCTCCGGCGGGTCGAACAACAGGGCGTCCGCCGGAACGCCGGCCAGATGGCGCAGCACGCGCTGGCCGGCGTCGAGCACGTCCTCCGCGCGACGCGCCAGATAGGGATCATCCAGCGCGCGGTAGCGCGCCACCACTGCGCGCAAGGCCAGGTTCCAGGCGCTGGCGGCGTCAAGGCGACGCAGCTCGATCGCTTCTTCGGCGGCGTCGAGCAAATCTCTGTCGCCGATCATCAACATCTGAGCGTCGAAGATGCCCGCTTCCGCCGCGCCGACGCGACGGGTGGTCTCCGCGCGCAACGTGCGCAGTTGTTCCATAACGGCGGCCACCGCTTCGCGCAGCCGCTGGCGCTCGGCCGCAGTGTCGGCGACCACCCCCTCTTCAAGCTCGATCGCCGGCGCGCGCAAATGAAAAGCGGGGCCGACGGCGACGCCTTCGGAGGCGGGCGCGCCCACCACCACATCGCCTTCCTCCGACACAGCAGCTGCAATGATCTCCGTCGGCTCGGTCACCTCGATCGGGTCGCCGAAATTGTCCAGCGCCAGCGCCTCGATCGCCTCAATGACGGCGGAGGCGTCGGGGCCGGAGGCGCGCACGACCAGCACGTCGTGCTGACGCACGCCGAGCGTCACCAGCTGGTTGAGGCTGGTGGCGGGCACGGTGCGGCCGTCGTGGGTGAGGGTTACGCGGGCGTCGTATTGGGCGACCAGCGTGACCAATCGCGCCGCCGGCCGGGCGTGCAGGCCGAGCTGATTCGGCACAACGATGGTCAGTTCCACGCTCTCTCGATCGGCCTGCTCTGGAGCCGCCTCTGCGAGGGGGACCGCTGCAGGCAGGAGATGCTGCCAGCTTGCAAGCTGTTCGATCTTCGGCGCAAGCGCATCGCGCGCCTCGGCGTAGACTTCTGCCAGCGAGCCGCCGATTTTGGCGCGCACTGCAGCGGCCAGCGCGCCTTCCACCAGCGGCGCTTCGCAGAGATGAACCCGGCTGCGCATTGCTTCGGGCAACAGGTCGAACGCAGCCTCGGCGCTCATGATGGCGCTGCCCAAATCCATCAACACCAACACGTCGCTCACCTCGGGGCGGATGAGCAGCGACTCGATGGCCGCCGCCACTTTGGCCGGGTCGGTGCCGATCGGCGCGTCAGGGATGTCGGTGCCGCCGGCCACGGCGATCGCTGCGCCGCCCTGCACCACCTGTTCGACCAGCTCGCGCACCCCTTCGGCGAGCTGCGCGCTATGGGAGACAATCACCAGACCGATCATGCTTGTTTTGCATCCTCATCGGCGAGTGCGTCCGCCAACGCACGCAGGATCAGATAGGTCGACGTAGCGCCCGGGTCCTGATGGCCGATGCTGCGCTCGCCCAGGTAGCTGGCGCGGCCTTTGCGCGCCTGCATCGGGATCGTGGCGCGCATGCCCGCCTCTGCGGCGGCGGCCGTGGCGCACAAGGCCGCCGGCAGGGGCTGTCCCGCCGCCAGCGCCTCCTTCAGCGCATCGACCGCAGGCGTCCAGGCGTCGATCATGGTTTTATCTCCTGGCTCGGCGCGCCCACGCTGCACAATGCCGTCGCGCCCCGCCTCCAATACCGCCAGCAGCTCGGCGGGCGTCAACGCCTGACGGCTATCTGCAACGTTGGCGGCTTTGAGGAAGAAGTTGCCGTAGAGCATGCCGCTGGCGCCCCCTACGGTCGACATCAGCGTCATGCCTGCGCTCTTGAACATCGGGCCGAGCGGCTGTCCGGGCTGCGCCGCCAGCTTCTGGACGACGGCGGCGAAGCCGCGCGCGATGTTGACGCCGTGATCGGCGTCGCCGATGGCGGCGTCCAACTCCGTAAGATACCCCTTGTTTTCTTCAAGCACATCGGCCGCCCTTTGCAGCCATGCCTCCATATCTGCTGTTGTGATCATCATATTCCCCATCGCAGCGCCGGCGTCTTCACCGGTGCGTCCCAGAGGCGCACCATTTCATCATCGACGCGCGTCAACGTGATTGAGCAGCCTTGCATCTCCAGCGAAGTAATATACGCGCCGATCAGGTTGCGCACAATCACAATGTTGCGCTCTTTGCAGATCATCGCCAGTCGACGGTAGACGGTGTACAGCTCCGAGACGGGCGTGCCGCCCATGCTGTTGACGAAGGCGATCACGCGATCGCCGGCGCGGAAAGGTTCGCTGGTCAGGCTCACCTCGTCCCAGTCGCCGGTCATCGGGTCAAAGGAGCGCACCGTGCGCGTGTACGGCCCGTCGTTGAGGATCTCTTCGGCGAGCAGCGTCGTGACGGCGTCGGCGTCGATGATCGGGATGCGGCGTTGTCCTGGCTCGCCGTGGATGCCGATGCCGATCTCGATCTCGTGCTCGCCGAGGTCAAAGGTCGGCTTGCCCGCCGAAGGCGTCGTGCAGGAGGTCAGCGCCATGCCCATCGAACGGCAGTTGACGCTGACGCGCTGCGCCAGCTTGGCGGCCTGCGCCAGCGAGTAGCCCGCCTCGGCGGCGGCGCCGGCGATCTTCTCGACGATCACGGTGCCGCCGACCCCACGGCGCCCGGCTGTGTAGAGGCTGTCCTTCACCGCCACATCGTCGTCGACCAACACCGTGCGCACGGCGACGCCTTCGCCATGCAGCAGCTCGGCGGCCGTCTCAAAACTGAGCACATCGCCGGTGTAGTTCTTCACGATCAACAGCACGCCGGCGCCGCCGTTGACCTCCATGCCGCAGGCGAAAATCTGATCCGGCGTTGGCGAGGTGAAAATCTCGCCCGGGCAGGCGCCGTCCAACATGCCATAGCCGACGAAACCGCCGTGCAGCGGTTCGTGGCCGCTGCCCCCGCCGGAGACGACGGCGACCTTGCCGGCCACCGGTGCATCGGCGCGCACGATGTATTTGGGCTCCAGGGAAACGCGCAGGAGGTCGGGATGGGCGAGCGCCATGCCCTCCATCTGTTCACGCACGACGGCGTCTACAGCGTTGATCAGTTTCTTCATGGGCGGCTCCATCAAGAAGTCATGGTGTTGTTGGAAGTCATGGTGTTGGAAGTCACGGTGTCGGGTGAAGCGATTCATCGACTGCATGCTGCAAGGCGACGCCGGGTTTGTGACCATCGGCGCCGAACAGGGTGACGCGCTCCAGCGGAACGTGCACCCACGCCTCCTGCGTCAGGGTTCGGCCGACGTCCGCTGCAACTTTCGCCTTGAGCACAAAATCGGCGACTTGCAGGGCGACCAGCTGCTGGCCGCCGACGACGATCGCCCGGCTCAGCACGCGCGCCGGGACGGCGTCGGAACGGGGGGCCGGGTAGACGCGCACATGCTCCGGTCGAACGCCGAGCGTCAACGGGCCGGCGGCCCTTCCATCGAGGCGCAGCGGGCGCGCAAAGAGCGGGCTTGTAAAGGCTCCTTGTTGGCTCCCATTGACAAAATTTTCGATGAAGTTCATGCCCGGATTGCCCAGGAACCAGCCGCCGAAGACGTCGTTGGGGCGATCATACAACTCGCGCGGGGGCGCATACTGGACGATTCGGCCATCCTTCATCAACGCGATCTGATCGGCGAGCGTCATCGCCTCGGTCTGATCGTGGGTGACGTAGAGGATGGTCTGTTTGAGTCGCGTCACCAACTCTTTGAGCGCCCGCTTCAGTTGCAGCTTGGAAGAGATGTCCACGTTGGTGATGGGCTCGTCGAAGAGGATGATCTGAGGGCGCCGCGCCACCGCGCGCGCCACCGCCACTTTCTGGCGCGTGCCGTTGTCGAGCTCCTCGATGGAGGCGTCGACGGCGTGACGCATCTCCAGCAGATCGACCACCTCATCGATGCGACGGTCGATCTCCGCCTTGCTCAGCTTCTCGGCGCGCAGCGGCAGCTCGATGTTCTCGCGCACGTTGCTGCCGCGGTAGACCACCGGATATTGGAAAACCATGCCGATGTTGCGGGCGCGCGTGGAAAGTTTCGTCACGCAGCGGTCGCCGAAATAGACCTCCCCGCGCGTGGGCGTCTCCAGCCCGGCGATCATACGCATGAGCGTGGTCTTGCCGCAGCCCGAAGGCCCCAGCAGACAGGTCGTCGAGCTGGCGGGGAAGGTGATGGTCAGGTCATCGACGGCGACGACGCTGCCGAATTCTTTGCGAAGGTTCTCTACGCGAATGTCCAGCACAGGTTCACTCCGACACTTTGCAAACGCCGATGCGGCGTCCTTCTTGAAAGACCACCATCTGCTGCGGGGGAATGCTGATGCGCACAACTTGATCGATCTCCACGTGCTGTTGCGTCTGGTCGTCGCTGCGCAGCACGGTGGTGAGCACGACGCCGTTCACGTCCAGATAGACGATCTCCTCGCCGCCCAGGTCCTCGCGCAACAGGACCTTCGCCTGATGGGTCAGCCAGCCGTCGGCGGGCGGCGCGCCGATGCGAATGTGCTCCGGCCGCACGCCGACCTGGACGTCGCCGAAGGGTTTTTCCGGTCGCTCGCCGTCGAACTTCATGCAGGCGAGGGGCGTCTCCACCAGCAGTTCACCGCTTTGTTGCCGCAACATGCCCGGCGTCAGGTTCGCCTGTGGAAAGGCGACGTGATGCATGGTCTGCACGCGCTGAGGGTTGGCGTAGAGCGCCTCCGGCGCGCCGCATTCGACGATCTCGCCGGCGTCGAGCACGGCGATCTTGCTGGCGAGCATGAGCGACTCGACGGCGTCCGAGGTCGTGTAGATGAAGGTGACCTTGAGCAGCTCCTGCGTGCGCTTGAGGTCGTCGATCAGGCGTTCGCGCAGCTTGAAGTCGAGGCCGACCAGCGGGTCGTCGAGCACGTAGATGTCGGTGCGCTTGATCAGGCCGCGCGCGATCGCCACGCGCTGCTTTTGACCGCCGCTCAACTGGTCGGGCTTGCGATCGAGCAGGTCCTGGATGCCGAGCAGCCCGGCGACGCGCTGCACTTCCGGCTCGATCTCGGCCTTGGGCACGCGCGCCAGGTCGAGCGGATAGGAGATGTTCTGACGCACGGTGAAATGCGGGTAGAGGGCAAAGGATTGCGGCACGTAGCCGATGTTGCGCTCCCCGGCGGAAAGCTTGGAGACGTCGGCCCCGCGCAAGATCACGCGCCCCTGATCCGGCGCTTCCAGGCCGGTCAGCAGCCGCACGAGCACCGATTTTCCCGAAGCAGGCAGCCCAAAGACCACCATGAAATCGCCTGACTCGACGGTCAGGCTCACATCTTTCAAAACTTGTTTGCGGCCATAGCGTTTGGCCAGATTCTGCAATTCGACAGCAATCATGCGTCGCCCGTTTCTCGCTAGGTGTTGTCACCGCCCCAACGACGCCAACCACGGCGCCAGAGCGATGCTGATGGCGAAGATCAAAACGATCAGAGAGACAAACCAGAGATAAAGCAACGCCGAGCGCCTGAAATTGGCCGTCGGCGGGATGTTGCCGACAGCGATCTGGCTCAGCGCAGAGAGCACCAGCGAAACCAGGCCGATCTGGTAAAGACGCATGCTCACCTGCTGTCCGATCAGCACGATGCTGATCAACATCCACGCCACCAACACGGCCTGCAGCGTCGCAGCAAACGGACGTCTGGCGATGTTCATCTTACACCTCTCCGCGCACAGTGCCAAAGGTCATGCCGACCAGCAAATATTTCTGGAAGAGAAAGATCATTACGGTGGGCAGCAGGACGTAGCCGGTGGAAAGCGAGGCCACGAAGGCCCAGTCGATATTGCCGCCTGCGCTGACCAATCCCACCGCCAACGCGTAGGGGATCATCTGCGTGCCCGGCCCTCCCAAAATGAAATTGAGCAAAAACTCATTCCACACGAAGATCAGGTTGAAAATAAAGGCGGCGATCAGGCCCGGCCGCACCTGCGGCAAGACGACGCGGAACATCACATGCAGCCGGGAGGCGCCGTTGACGAAGCCGGTCTCATCGTAGCGCGTGGAGACGCCGTCGATGAAGCCCTTGAGAATCCAAAGCGAAAAGGGGATGCTGAACATGGTGTAGAGCATCAGCACGCCGAACTGGTTGCGCCACTGAAAGGCGTTGAACATCTGGAAGATCGGCACGACGAAGGCGGCGGCCGGCACCATGCGCGTCGAGAGGATCAGAAACATCAAAAAATTGGTGGCGCGGAATTTATAGCGAGAGAGCGCATAGGCGGCCAGAAACGAGACCACGATCGCCAACGACACCGACGTGATCGACAAGTACAGGCTGTTGATGAAGTAGGGCACGGTGTTCGGCCTGGAGAGCATGTCGAGGATGTTGCTCAGCGTGGGCTGAAAGATAAACTTCGGCGGGACGGCCAGAATGTCGTTCGGCGTCTTGAACGAAGCCATCAAAATCCAGAAGACCGGCAGGAAGAAAAAGATCGCCACCAGCCATAAGATCAGGTAGTAGACGGCGGTGCGAGCACGCGTTGGTTGCATCTCACGCTCCTTCGCGATAGCGGCGCAGGTTGAGCACCCATAGATAGATGGACGTGAACGAGATCGCGATCAACAGCAAAATCACGGCCAGAGCCGAGGAGAAGCCGATGTTCAGGCTGGCGAAGGCGTAACGGTAGAGCTTCAGTCCGATCAGCTCGGTGATGTTGCCCGGCCCGCCGTTGGTCATCAGGAAGACCAGGTCCGTCGTCTTGTAGGCGTCGATCGTGCGCAGCAAAACGCCCAGCATCAGGATGAACTTGCCATGCGGCCAGATCACGTGCCAGAGCCGCTGCCAGATGGACAGACGATCGACCTCCGCCGCCTCCAGCTCCGCTTTGGGCACAGAGCCAAGCGCCGCCAGCGTCATCAGGATCATGAACGGCGTCCACATCCAGATGTCGACGAAGAGCACGGCGCCGAAGGCCCAGTTGACGTTGGTGAGAAAATCGATCTTCGAGCCGGTGAGCAGCTGCACGAAGTAATTGGCGACGCCGAAGGTCGGCTCGTAGATCAGCCGCCAGAAGAGGCCGGAGGCGACCGGCGTCACCACCATCGGCACGAAAAGCAAGGTCAGCGCCAACCGGCGCCCCGGCATGTGGCTGCTGCCCCAGAAGAGGAACCCTAGCAGCACGCCTAACACCGTCTCGATGCCTACGGCCAGGACGACGAAAACAAAGGTGCGGCTGAAGGCGCTCCACAGATCGGCGTCGTTGTAGATTTTGACGTAGTTGTCGATGGCGATGAAGCTCGGCGGCGCGGGCGACATCAGCGAATAGCTGTAGAAGCTCATCCCGATCATCCAGATGGTGGGGATGACGTTGAGCGCCACAAAGAAAAACAGAATGGGCAGCAGCAGCGCCAACGGAAAAAATCGGGACTCCTCGAAGGCGCGCAGCGGGCTGCGTCGACTGCGGGCGATCGCCTGCTCCCCTTGTCGGGCGATGTTGACTGTGCTCATATGGATTCTCAGACTGATTGGTTACATTTCATCGGCGCCGCCGACCTCCGCTCAGCGAAAACCGACCGGCCGCAGCGGCGCCAGATGACTCCGCCATTACATCAACGTCAGGTTGCGCAGCTCGTCCGGCGGCGGCGTCTGCGTTCGCCCCTTCTCAAAGAGCAACGCCTGCTGCCGACCGGCGATGTAGTCGAGCACGCGCTTCGGATCGGTGACCTGACCGGACGCATAGGCGCTGTAGGCTTCCTGTTGGATGGCGAGCAGCTCGGCGTATTCAGGCAGATGCCAGAAGTCGCGCGAGCGCCCTTCCTCCAGCATGTACTTGAAGGCACGCGTGTAGGGCTTCAAGTCCTCGAAGCCGGGCGCGTTGACGCCTTTCTTGCTCCAGGGCAGGCCGCCCTTCTGCACGAACTCCGCCTGCGTGTCGTCCTGATACCACCATTTCAGGAAATCGATGCAGACGCGCATGTGATCGTCGTCGTTGAAGGCGTTGATCACCCAGGGCTGGCCGCCCATGGCGCCGATCACCTTGCGTTCGCCGTCCGGGAAGATGAACTTCGGATGGGGCACGGCCAGCACTTTGCCCTCCAGCTCCGGCGGGATCATGAAGAGGCCGACGGCCAGCCAGTTGAAGGCGGAGAAGACTTTGCCCTGCGTGAAGAGATCGATCATCTCACCGATGCCGAAGTCGGGCGATCCCGGCGGCTGATATTTCTGCAGCGAAACGAAGTACTCCAGCTGCGCTGCGTTGGCGTCGGTGTTGAGCACGCCGACGACGTTGCCGGTGGTTTTGTCCCAGATGTCGCCGCCCGTGGCGTAGACGTAGGGGTGATAGGCGCAGGAGAAGAAGTCATACTCCTTGCTGTATTGCGCCGCCGTGCCGTAGAAGTCTTGCTCCGGCCGCGTGAAGAACTCGAAGATCGGCTCCCACTCCTGCACGGTGAGCGGCTCCAGCTCTTCGTAGGTGGTCGGCAACTTGCGGCCATATCTGGCCTCGAACGCCGCCTGCTCCGCCGGGTCTTCGAGCAAGTCCTTGCGCACGAAAAGCCCCTGCGTATCCGGCATCTGCGGGAAGCCCCACCGCTGGCCGGAGCCGTCGGGGTAAACCTGATAGGTCTCCACCACCAGGCTGGAGAACGGCTCGATGTCCAGCTCCGGGTTGAGCGCATAGACGTCGTCGGCCTTGACGATCCAGCCCGGCTCCGCCAGTGCGCCCAGCCACTGGCTGTCGGAGACGATCAGGTTGAACTCCTGCGAACGCGAGGCGAGCGTCGGCGCCACCTTCTGGAAGAGGGCGGCGAAGGGCGCCTCCGTCTTGCGCACCGTCACGGTGTAGCCGTACTTCTCTTTGGCCATCTCCGCAAACTTGGGGAACATTTCCACAGGAAGCTGGCTGGGCGGCCAACCGGCGATGACGGCCAGGCTCAATTCGAGCGTCTTGCCGCGCATTTCGTCGCCCACCGTGCCGGCGAGCGGACTCGTTCCGGCAGGACCCGGCGCACCCGCAGGCGCAGGCGCACCCGCCGGCGCACAGGCGACCAGCGCATTGCCGGCGACCGCCGCAACGCCGACGGCGGCCATGCCTTTGAGCAACTGACGCCGAGACAACGGAGTTTGGGAAAGACTCTTGTCGGACATGGTTGGATTGCCTCCTTTTTCCATCAACTGGATAGCCATTTATCGTTCCACGCAGGACGACGGAAGCGCTCTGCGCAGAGCACACAGAACAACGCTGGGGAGCTCCATTTCCAGGGTTCGATCCAAGAAGCGACTTCATGAACGCTTCTCAGATCGCCGTGTATCCTCCGTCGATCAGGATCGTCTCGCCCGTGATCAGGTCGGACGCCGGCGAGGCCAGAAAGAGGATCAGGTCGGCGACTTCCACCGGCTGGCCAAAGCGGCGCAGCGGGATTTTGGCCAGCATCGGCTCGGCTTTGACAGGATCGCCCCACACCTGCGTGCCCATTGGCGTCAGGATCACCGTCGGCGCCACAGCGTTGACCTGCACGTTGTACGGCCCCCACTCCAGCGCCATCACCTTGGTGAGCATGTTGAGGCCGCCCTTCGAGGCGGCGTAGGAAGCATGGCCTTCGATGGCGACCACCCCCGCCTGCGAAGAGACGTTGATGATTTTGCCGCGGCGCTGCTCGATCATCTTGGGCGCCAGCGCCTGGGCCAGAAGATAGGGCGCGCGCAGGTTGACGGCGATCGTCTCCTCCCAGTCCGCCAACGGCGACTCCAGGATCGGCGCAATGCGCGCAATGCCCGCGTTGTTGACGAGAATATCGACCGTTCCAAACGCATCCAGGGCGGCCTGCGCAGCGTGCAACGGCCCTTCGGTCGTGCGCATGTCGGCTTCGATCACCACGCAGCGTCTGCCGGCGGCCTCAATCTGAGCGGCTGTGGCCTGCAACCCTTCCCGATCCCGGCCGACGATCGCCACATCTGCACCGGCCTGCGCCAGCACCACCGCCGCCTCTGCGCCAATGCCTTTGGAGCCGCCTGTCACCAACGCACGTCTTCCTGTCACAGCAAAACGCTCCAGTGGGTTTGTCATAGATCACCTCTTGCGTTTTATCGATGGGTGTTGATTCGGGTTGCGCTTTGTATGAGTGACGTCAGTTGCAAACACATTCATTGCGCCGGAATGAATGCACCGCGCAGCGCGCAAGCAAGCCTCGCGGCCAGAGGCGTCATCGCCAGAGACGTTCGGCAAGTGCGCACATATTTTCCACCAATGCACGGACGTGCAAGATGGTAACACAACCATGATGGGTTGTCAATTCGCTGAAAAACGGCCTCTTCGCCTCGAGTGTGCGCGGAGAGCGCGCAGGGTTGCTACGCTGCAGCCAGCAGCACGGCGGTCAGCTCCTCGTCGGTGAGGACAATAGGGTTCGCCTTCATGCTCGACGCTGCACGCGCCCTGGCGACCACCAGCGGAGCGTCGTCATTCTTAAAGCCATAGTGAGAAAGGGGCGGAATCTCGAAGGCGTTGACCAGCGAGCGCAGCCAGGCGATGGCGTCCTCGATGGTGGCGTCCGCGCCGCCGGTGAGTAAAACCGCCAGCTCGGCGTAGCGCGCCAGGGCCGGATGATTCGGCTGGCGTTGGCGCAAGGCGCGCACATTGGCGGCGCACACTTCAGGCAGCAAGGCGGCGCAGATGGCGCCATGCGGCGCGTGATACATGCCGCCGAAGGGGCCGGCGAAGCCATGCACGGCGCCAAGGCCGGCGTTGGCAAGCGCCAAACCGCCGCAGAGGCTGGCGAAGGCCATATCGCGTCGCGCGGCGACGTTGCGCCCATCGCGCACGACGATCGGCAACGCACGGGCGGCGTGGCGCAGCCCCTCGCGACAGATGGCGTCGGTCAACGGGTTGGCCCGGCTCGACACGAACGGCTCGATCAGTTGGGTGAGCGCATCCATGCCGGTGGCGGCGCTCACCGAGGGGGGAGCAGAATACGTGAGCTCCGGATCGACCAGCGCCACGCGCGGCAACATGGTGGCGCTGCGCACGCTCACCTTGACGCCATGCTGTGGGGAGGCGAGCACGGCGTTGCGCGTCACCTCGCTGCCGGTGCCCGCAGTGGTGGGAATAGCGATCACAGGCAGGGAGGGGTTCGTCAGCGGCTGCGCCTTGCCGATCACCTCCAGGTAATCAAAAACATCGCCCGGATTGGCGGCCAGGGCGGCGATCGCCTTCGCAGCGTCGATGGCGCTGCCGCCGCCGAAACCGATCACCAGTTCCGCCTTGCTGCGCTGCGCAGCCTCGACGCCGGCCACGGCGTCGGCGACGGTGGGTTCGCCGGCCACGCTGAAAACAGCCGCCTTGATTTCGGCGGCCTCGAGCAGATCGAACAGCGGCTGCGCACGCTCCGGGTGGGCGCCGGTTACAACCAGCGCGCGCTTGCCCAGAGCGCCTGCCAACGCGCCCACCTCCTGCAACGTCCCCTCGCCGAAGAGAATGCGTTGCGCAGTGGCGAATTCAAACTTAGACATCCGTTCCCCTTTCTAGTCCCGGACGTTGCCTGCAAAAAAAGAGTCCCACGGAAACTCAACGGGGGCGTCGTGACAGACGATGTCGATCATCTTCAACATCAAGGGGAGCGCGGCCCGATCGAGCACTCCCTGCGCCGTCAACGCCTCGACGGTGGAGCCGATGGCCTGGGCCAGCTGCGCACCTTCGATGGTCTCGTCCGGCATGTACTCGCGTTTGGCGACCGAATAGGGGACGCCCTGTCCCAGATGCCAGCCCATGCGGCTGTTGCGGCCGCCCATGCTGGTCACGTACAGGTCGCCGGCGCCCGGAAGCGTGAAGACGCTGCGTCGCCGACCGCCCATAAAATCGACCATGTAGGCCGTTTCCCAGAGACCCTGTGCAAAGATGGCGGCGGAGAGGTTGTGCATCACGGCGTCGTTGGACGCTTTGCCCGCTTTCGCCAGCAGCCCTCCCACGCAGCCGACCGCCAGCGCATACAGGTTCTTGAGCGCCACACAGGTTTCTACGCCCACCATGTCGGTGGACGTCCAGACGTGATAATAGCGCGTGCGCAGCATGGAGGCGGTGCGCTCGAGCAAGCCGGCGTCTTCACCCGTAATCACCACACAGGTGTCGCGCTCCGCCGCCAGCTCGCCCGCAATCGAAGGGCCGCCGATGGCCATCAATGGCGTGCGTTGCTGCTGCGACGGGGTGAGATGCATGCGCAGGCGATGAGGCAGGAGGTGCAGCCGCTCGCCGTCGCCGGCAAGCCCCTTAGTGAGGAAAAGCAGCGGCGTCCCTTCCGGCAAGACGGGCCGCAACATCTCGCCCGCCCAGTCTACCCCGAGCGAATTGACGCCGATGACGACGAGGTCGGCGTCTCGAATGACTTCGCCGAGCCGGTCGTACGTGTACGGCGCAACGCTGTCGCGAAGCCGGGTGCGCAGCCGCGGATGAACGCGCGTCTCATGGATTTCTTCGATGATGTCGGTGTCGAGATGGGTGCCCACCAGGCTGACCGCATGGCCGTTGTCGGCGAGCGGCATCGTGAACGCGCTGCCCATCACGCCGGCGCCAAGAACCACAACTTTTGCCATAATCAATTCCCTGTTCCGTATGGTGGATTGGAGTTTCTATTGATTTCACCTCAGCGGGCGTCCGCCAACGCCAGCACGGCCTGGGCGGTCTGATCATCCGTGGCGAGCACGGTCATGTAGCGCCCGCGCAATGCGCCCAGGATCGACATCGCCTTAGGCAGACCGCGCGCCACGGCAATCACGCGCGGAATCTTGCGCAGGTCCGGCAGGTCGATCCCGATCACACGCGCGTTGATGTCGAACTGTTCAAAACGCCCGTGCACATCGAAAAAGCGTCCGACCGTTTCGCCGACGACGCCCTGCCTGCGCAGCTCCGCCAGGTCCTCCGGGCTCAAATGGCCGGCGCGCAGGAAGCTGGCGGCCTCCTCCTGCACGGTGCCGATGCCGGTGATGGCAAGGGCCACCGACCGCGCGCGCTGCAAGCCCTCTCGCACAGAGGGTTCGTTGAGCAGGAGATCGCGCAGCGCCGGCTGCTCCACCAGGGCGGGCGCATGCAGGTCGAAATAGCGGCCGCCCAGCTTGCTCGCCAACAGGCGCGCCAGGTCAGGGCCGTCGATGAGCGGGTTGGCTGCGCCAAGGCTGCCTAGAATCTGCACCACGTCGATCTGTCGACTGCGGTCTTCGCTGAGCGCGCTGATGGCGGCGTGCACGCCGGTTCCCCAGGCGATGCCGATGCAGGCGTGCGGCGGCAATTGGCCGAGCACCCGCTCCAAATAGCTGGCGGCCAGACGTCCGACGCCGGCCAGGCGCTCCTCGTCGCGCTGGTCGGGATTGGTGAGCAACACGTAGGCGTCGGTCAGGCCAAAGCGGTCAATCAGCGCCTGTTCCAACGCATACGCGCGATTGACCGGGCGATGGATGCGGATTTCGACGATGCCCAGGTCGCGCGCCTCTTTGATCATGCGCGAGACGCTGGAGCGCGAGGTCTCCAACCGGTCGGCGATCTGTTGCTGATTCTGACCAAGCTCATAGTACAAAGTGGCGACCGTCACCAGGAGGTCGGTGCGATCTCCACGGAGTTCATCGGGCGAATGGGTTGTTGCGTTACTCACAGGCAATCACCACCTTTGAAGCCAGACCTTGATGAGCAATTTCAAACGCTTTTGCGCCGTCCTCCAGGCTAAACACATGACTGACGGTTGTTTCCAAAGTGTACCTGGAGCGACGCAAAATCGCCAGTGCGCGAGGGAAAAGATCGGGCGTAGCAGAGTAGCTGCTGACCAGATTGATCTCGCGACGCCAAAGCTCCCAACCATCGACAGGAAACGCAGCGTCGGGCTTTGCGCCAAAGAGGAGCAGCGTCCCGCCGTCGCGTACGGAGCGCAAGGCCAGATCAAGCGTCGCACGCGTCCAGACGGTGAGGATCACGACGTCGACCCCGCGGCCTTCGGTGAGGTCGCGCATTGCGCTCGCCGCCTCTCGGTCATCGGCCAGGAAGCCCTGGGCGACGCCCCACGCTCTGGCCAGATCGAGCCTTTCCGGACGCACGTCCACGGCGAAGGTCGTCACGCTGCGGTCGGCCAGCAACGGCGCAAAGAGCAGCCCCACGGCGCCGACGCCGACGATCAAGGCGGCGTCGCCTTCGAGCAGCGAAACGCGGTCGAGCGCCCGCAGGCAGCAGGCCAGCGGCTCCATGAAGACGGCGCGCAGGTCGGGCATTTCCTCTGGCAGCGCAAGCAGCGTGTGTTGCACATGCAGCGCCGAGGCGCGGATCCACTCGGCGAAGCCGCCGGGATCGATGTTGGTGCGTTTGAAGAGCGGGTCCATCGGCCCGCTGCCGCGGCGCGTGTAATGCGAGGCGAAATCCGGCGCGTGGTGCGCCAGGGCGACGCGCGTCCCCGGCTGCAGGGCGACGCCATCGCCCACCGCCTCCACCACGCCGACCACCTCATGTCCCAGGTGGATCGGCCTGGGCGTCCCGGGCGAATACACTTTCATCAAGTCGGTGCCGCAGACGCCGCAGCAGCGCATGCGCACCAGCGCCTCTCCCGCCCCAATCGTTGGAGTGGGCGCCTCCATGACTTCGACGACGCCTGGAGAGGGCGAATGCAACAGCTTCATGTCGGACCATGCTCCCCCTTTGTGTCTTCGCGCCTTGATGGTCGCCTACTTCGCACCCAGGGCGAATGCAGCAGCTTCATGTCGGACCCTACTCCCCCGCCAACTCGGTCAGGCGGTCGACCAGCGGCTGCACCGTTGGGAAGAGCGGCCGGTAGACCTCTCGATACAGACGATCGTAATGGGCCTGCACATCCGGCTGCGGGGTGAAGCGCTCCGCCGTGGCCGTCATGGCTTCGGCGGCGGCCTGCACGCTCGGATGCCAACCTGCTGCGGTGGCGGCCAGGATGCCTGCGCCCAGGCAGGTGGCTTCGGTGGTGGTGGAGCGCAACACGGGCACGCCGGTCACGTCCGCTATGATCTGGCACCAGAGCCTGCTGCGGCTGCCGCCGCCCATGGTGATATATTCGCTGAAGCGTTGGCCCACCGCCGCCATCATGGCGTCACCGACCAACCGCTGTTCATAGGCGATGCCTTCCAGGATGGCGCGGTAGAGATGTTCGCGCCCATGCGCGCCGGTCCAGCCGATCACGACGCCGGTTGCAGCCGGGTCCCAGTAAGGATTCATGACGTTATTCCAGTAGGGCACCAGCATCAAGCCTTGCGCCCCAGGCGGCAGTTTGGTCGCCGCCGCCTCGAGCTGCTCCTCCGGGCTGAGCGGCAGCCAGGTGTTGCGCAGGTCAGAGGCGAATTTTTCGACGAACCAGGCGATCGTATAGACGCCCCCGCGCAGCACATGCTCGGCGAAGTAATAGCCAGGGACCGGCGCCAGCAGGGTGCGAAAGGCGCGATCGCAGGGATAGTCGGCGCTGATCACGCCGCTCACCACCGCGGTGCCGAGGTTGAGATAGGCGCGGCCGGGCGTCACCGCATTGGCGCCCAGCCCGGCGCAGTGGCCGTCGCCGGCGCCGGCGATGACCGGCAGCCCTTCGGGCAACCCGGTCGCCTGCGCCGCCTCTGCGGTGAGATGGCCGATGACGGCCCCTGGCTCCACCAGATCGGCGAACTGATCGCAGCGCAGGCCCAGGGCCTGAATCAGCTCCTCCGCCCAGCGACGATTGACCATGTCGATCAAACCCATCGGATCGGCGCAGGAGAGACTGGTGCGGAAATGGCCGGTGAGGCGGTGCACCAGGAAAGCGTGAACGTCGAGCAGCTTGTGCGCGCGGGCGACGACTTCCGGCTCGTTCTCCAACAGCCAGAGAATTTTGGGCAACGACTGCGTCATGGAGGGCGGCTTGCCCGTCAGCCGGTGCAAGGCGTCGCGGCCAAATCGTTGCTCCAGCTCGGCCACCTGCTTGCGGCTGCGCTCGTCGGACCAGAGGATGGCGTTGCGCAACGGTCGCCCTGCGCGATCGACGGGAACGAAAGTCTCGCGCTGATGGGTGATGCACATCGCCTCGATCTTCGCAGCGTTCACCTGGCCGGCGCACTCGCGCAGCGCCTTGCAGGCGCCCGCCCACCAATGCTCTGCGTCCTGTTCATGCCAGGAAGGGAAGGGTTGAAGCAAGGGGTAACTGGCGCGTCCTTCCGAGACGGCGCGACCGGCGCGATCCCAGGCGATCGCCTTGCACGCCGTCGTGCTGCTGTCGATGCCGATAACGAATGACTCCTGTCCTGGGGTTCCACCCATAGTTCTGTCCTTCCTATCGCATTTCCTGGCCGCCGTTGACGTTGATCGCCTGGCCGGTCATGTAGCTCGCCTGATCTGAGGCCAAAAACAACAATGCATTGCACACATCGTCGTAGGTGCATGGCCGGCGCAACGGAACGGCGTCGATGTATTTCTGGCGCACTTCTGCTTCCGTGATCTGGAAACGCGCTGCGTACTGTTTGTACAACGAATTCACCCATAGCGGCGAATCGAGCAGATGGCCGGGGCAGATGGCGTTGACGCGAATTCCATATTCCGCCAGCTCAAGCGCCAGGCTCTGCGTCAGCCCGATGCCCGCCGCCTTGCTGGCGCAATAGGCGCCGTTGCCGAAGCTGCCGCGCAGGCCGGAGATGGAGTTGATCTGAATGATGACGCCCCTCCGCTGCGCCTTCATGACAGGAGCGACATATTTGACGCACAGGAAGTAGCCGGTCAGGTTGACGTCGATCACGCGACGGAAACTGGCGCTGTCCAGCTCGGTCGCCTGACCGGCGATCACGACGCCGGCATTGGCGACGAGCAGATCGATGCGGCCCCAGGCGGCGACCGTCTGAGCGACCATCGCCGCCACATCTTCCTCCACCGTGACGTCGGCATGCACGGCCAGGGCAGGGCGTCCGGTGAGTTGTTCCAGCTCCTGCGCCGTGGCGCGTGCGCTCTCGGCGTTGCGATCCACGACCGCCACCTGTGCGCCCGCCTCCGCCAGCCTTCGGCAGATCGCCTGTCCCAGGCCCTGGCCGCCACCGGTGACGATGGCGATTTGATCGTTCACGAATTGAGTGCACCTCGACAAAATCTTCGCTCCCAGACGGATTTCAGAGTAGAAAAACTACGAGCGGCTCTTCCTTCCGCTCACGTCGGAAGCGCCGCCCGTAGCTTTCTGCTTGCATTCTCTCAGGCGTACTGGTAATGCCTGTACATCGCCACGGCCTTGTCGGCGGCGGCTTTCATGTTGTCCAGCGTGGTCTTCACATCCTGTTGCCCGGTCGTCATCTTGCCCAGCTCGACCGCAAAACTGTCGACGGAAAGCGCAGCCCACGCTGGATGATGCGGCTCGGTGCCCATGCGATGTTCGATGGCATCCAGCGTCACGGCGAAGTGTCGGGTCGTGCCGGGGACGACTTTGTTGAATTCCAGGGTGCGAGGATCCGTGAAGGTGCTGCGTCGCGTCGGCGAAGCGCCGCCACCCAGGATGCTGGCGCGCACCGTGATGTCTGCGCTGGTCGCCCACTGCAAGAAGATCCAGGCGGCGTCGATGTTCTTGCTGTAGCGAGAAATCGCCAGGCTGGAACCGCCCTGATGCGAGATGCCCGGCGTTTCGTCAAAGCCACACTCGGCCTTGGTGCGAAGCGCAATCTCTTTCGGGCAAGGAGCGGCCTCCGCCAAACCGACGATCTTAGAGCGCGACGGATCGTCGAAGCCAGGGAAGAATTCACCCCAGGAGATGTAGATGCCCGCCAGCCCTTGCGCAAAACTATCGCCTTCGCCGGACCAGTCCCAGGTGGTCACGCCAGGAGGCATATACTTGCCAAGCTCCAGCATGTAGTTTGCCGCAGCGATGCCGCGTTCGTCGTTCAAGTTTGAGACCTCATCGGCCCCAAAGATGGAAGCGCCATGCGCCCAGTGCCAGGCTGTCCAGTTGCATTCCAGCGCATAATGACCGGACTTCCACTGTGCAGTTGTCCCATAGACGCCTTCCCCCGATTTGGCTTCATAGATGGCGCGCACCACCTCAAGATATTCATCCATCGTGGTTGGCACATTCAGCCCCAACTCCTCAAAGATGTCCTTGCGATACATCATGATGAAGATGGGAATGTCGTAGGGAATGGCCGCCAGCTTGCCTTTGTACGTGGCGATATTTTCCACCAGCGGAGGCAGAAAGTCATCGAAATTCCAGTTAGGCATCGCCAGCTCAGTCTTCTGCATCATCTCCTGCGGATCGACGCCATCGTTCACAAAGCGGCCGATCCAGGCCTGATCCCAGTAATAGATGTCGTTCTGGCCCAGTCCGCCTGCGGTGTCCTGACTGATTTTCGCCAGCACCTGATCGAGCGGAAGCTGCTCCCATTCCACGTTGATGCCGGTGAGGGGAATAAACTCCTCCTGCATGATCTGGCTGATGGCGCGGCTGGGAGGCGTCGACTCGCTGACGACGCGCAGCGTTGTACCGCGGAACTGCCCACCGACGTCGCGCAGCCACTTCGCTGTTTCGGAAGTTGGCTCGATGGCGGATTCCGGCCCTGCCGTGGCGGCCACCTGCGCAGGCGTTGGAACAGGAGCCTGAGGTGCAGCGCAACCGGCCAGATAGCGCATGCTAGTGATCCCGAAGCCGGCCATTGCCGCCGCTCGAATAAATTCGCGCCGCGTCATCCGTCCTCTGCGCACCTTTTCCGCTTGTTTAGCAATCCAAAGGCGCTGTTGGCGATCGATCTCATTCATTTTTACTTTCCTCCTTGCGGTGTGTTTAACGAAGTTGTTTGAGAGCAGACGGAAACAAGTTCAGAATTTCGACGCTATTCTATCTATAAATTTTGCTGCACCTCCTCTACATGCAGAGCCTATTCTGAAGTCATGGTATAGAGAAAGAAGTGCACTTCTTTTCACCCCTTGACCGCGCCCATCGTCAATCCACGCACAAGATGACGTTGGACGAAGAGTACAAAGATGAAGACGGGAACCATTGCGGAGGTGCCCAATGCCGCCAGAAATCCCCATTCTGTGCCACCTGTCGCCGTGTCAAAGGTGGAGGCGGCCACCGGCATCGTGCGCACTGAGGTTCGCGTAAGCGTTAAGGTGAGCAAAAACTCATTCCAGGAAAAGATGAAACTCAAAATAGCGGTGGCGGCTAGACCGGGCAGCACGTAATGAATGATCACCTTGTAGAACGCCTGCCAGCGCGTGGCGCCATCGACCATCGCCGCTTCATCGAGGTCGAAGGGCACCTCGTCGAAAAAGCTCTTGAGCAACAGAATCGCCAGCGGAAGGTTGATCACCGTATGCACCAAAATCACACCATGATACGTGTCGATCCAGCCGAGCGCTCGATACATCAAAAAGAACGGCATGGCGGCCACTACAACCGGCATCATGCGCGTGCTGAGAATCCAAAATGCAATATCATGACGACGACGCATAGGAAAGCGGCTGAGCGCATATGCCGCTGGCGTGCCTACAAGAACAACAAGCAACGTGCTGATCGTCGCGATGATGATGCTGTCGATAATGTAGGGTACGGAGTAGTACAATCCCCCGCCGGTGCTGGTCAAAGCGCCGGTCAACTCCAACATCACCTTGTTATAGGGAACCCCACCCAACACCACGCTATACCAGGTAAAGGTCGGTTCAAAGAAGAACACCGGCGGCAATGTGAAGATCAAGCCGAACGGCTTAAACGAGGCCAAAAACCAGAAATAAATCGGAAAGACGAAGATAAAGACGATGAACACTGTCAGGATTGTGCGCAGCCACATGCGGCCATCTCGCAGCCACGCCAACCGATCCACTTTCGGCGTCGTTGCAACCGACTTTGCCGCCATCCCCTTTACAGCCATGCTTGGTCCGTCTCCTATCTCACCACTCAACATGGAAAATACGCGTGTACAGGAACGCTGTGAGCCAAATCACCACAAGGATTGCCACACCCAAGGTGGCCGTATAGCCCCAGTTGATGAAGACATATGTCTGATATGCGTAGTAGCTGATCGTTTCTGTGCGTTGCCCTGGCCCCCCGCTCGTCATTACGTAGATGTAGTCGAACACCCGGAACAGATCGATAATGCGGAACAAAATCACCACCGCCAGCACATTGCGCAGCAAGGGCAACTTTACATGCCAGAATTTCTGCCAGGCATTGGCGCCGTCCACTTCTGCAGCCTCAAGGGGGTCGGTGGGCAAGGCTTTCAGACCGGCCAACAGAATTAAGATGCAGAACGGCGTCCATTGCCAGATATCCGCCAGCAGCACGCCAAAAAGAGCGTTCTGCCCGGTCCCGCCGAGTAAAGGCTCCTGCTTGCTGATAAGACCTGCGCCGTACAGAATCCATGAGATAACGCCATATTCGCTGTGCTCTAACAGCCGAAAAATCAACCCGACGACGGCGGGCGGCGTCACCATAGGCAAGATGAGCAGCGACTGCCATAGACCGCGGCCGTAGACGCCGGCGTCAAGCAACATGGCAATGGCCAGCCCGAGAGTTAATTGCACAGAAAGTGCGATAGCGCTGTAGGTGAAAGTCACGCGCACGGCGTTCAGGGCGCGCATATCCGTGAAAAGTGTAGACCAGTTTGCGCCGCCCACCCAGACGAAATCGCGCACAAGAGGGTCAAACTTATGAAAACTGGTCCAGATGTTATAAATCAGTGGATAGATAGAGTAAAGCAGCAGCAAGATGACGGCGGGCGCCATCCAAATCCAAGGCGCTTCGGGCGACCAGAGCGGGACGCGTCGCCGCGTGCGCATTGCACGTGACCGGGTTGCCTGCATCAGAACCTCAACTCAAGCGAACACAAAAAGACTATTTGAATTTCCGGCTTTTTGGGAGCAAGCAGAAAATAGCTGCACCGATCTTGCACATTTGTCCACAGTGTGGACAAACTTGCAAACAGCGTAGCACAGTCAACAGGGATTGTCAAGCGGGAAAATTGGGGGCTGCAATTGCAACTTCGAGCCGTTTCTGCAAGGATTGGGCGCCTTCATCCCCTCGTCCCTTCCCCCAATAGGCGGTTCACGACCGTCAACAGCGGGCCGCGCTGCTCGAAGCCGCTTTCGCTGTAGTCGCTGGCGGCCAGGTAGATTTGCCGTCGCGTGCGCCGCACCAGGCCAAGGAGCAGACGACGCAACGTCTCCTGCCTCGCCCGATACTCGTCGCGATCGGTCCACGGTGCGGCGAGGGGCCAGCGCGAGGAGAGCACGTAGGGATGCGTGAGCGGCTGATAGAGGCGCTCCCACCAGCTTGTGGCGCCGATGTCCAGCCAAAATTGAATTTCCACGGGGCGGTTGCGCAGCAGGAAGGTGTAGGCAGGCGCCAGGAACACAGCGTCCTCCGGCGTGCGCCAGCCGGGCAGGTAGAGGGCGCCCAACGCGCCGCGCTCGGCAAGCTGCACGTAGTCGCGGCCGAGTCGAGCTGGATCGGGCGCCTCCGCACGCCCGCTCTCGAAGGTCCAGCGAAATTTGCGCGCCGACTCGACGAGCTGGCTCGCCACGCGCGCAGCGTCCCTGTCTTCATGAAAGCCGAAGCCCGGTTGGCTGAGCACTTCGCCGAAGAGCCGCGCAAAAAACTGGTCGAGCGGCGTCGGCTCCGTCTCGCTGCGATAGTCGTAAAGCCAGTTGCGCAGCCGGTCGTAGCGCTCGCCCACCGCATAGGTGATGCGCCGCCGCTCCGATTCGGGCAGCGACGCAAAGGCGCCCAACTCATTGTCCCGGCGTCGCGGAGGATAGACCCGCTCCGAGAGCAGGCTGGCGCGCACCGGGTCGAGCGACTCGATGGCGAGGGTGAGCGCCAGCGTCACGTCTGCGGGCAGAGGCGGCGTCCCCCAGAAAGGGTGCGCCAGCCGCGCCAGCGTCAACAACGTGCGCGCCGCCGGCTCATCCTGCAGCGCGCGGCTGGGGCGGTGCGTCGCCAGAGGGACGTTGCGACGCTCCAGCGCCATCTGCAGGCTGAAGCGCAACGCGTCGCTGACGAAGGGCGCCAGCACCGCGATCTCGCCGGGTGGAACGCCCTCCTGGTGCACCAGCCTGCCGATCTGCTCCGCCGTCCAGGCGATCATCTGCGGATAAAAGCGGAAGAGCTGGTCTGGAATGACGAGGGCGGGCGTCGCTGCAGGTTCAGACGTCGGCGGCGCAGGGATTCGACGCCGACTGTCGAAAAGGGCGTCAATGCGCTGCGACAGATGCGCAAGAGCAGGCGGCATAACGTGCGAACGCTCGAAGACGATCTCCTCCTCGCAGAGGCGACGCAAAGTCTCCACGCCCACAGGGTCGGCGCCGAGAAAGGTGCGATAACCGGCGTCGCTGTCGACGATGATCAGGGCGCTTTCGAGCTGCGGCAGCCATTCGCCGATCAGGCGATGGGCGCTGAAGGTGTCCTCTTCCGCGTTGTCGTAGATTAAATGGCGGTGCGTCCGAAAAAGATGCGTGCGGCTCCATGGGTTGGTCAGGACGTGCTCGTTGAACAGCTGCACCTGCAGGCTGAAGTCGAGGAGCGTCTCCTGCAGACAGCGCTGACGGAATTGATGAGAGATGCGTCGCGCTGCGCGCAGAGCGTTGAGCCGAGCCGTGCGCTGCTCGCCTGGGGGAACCGCCAGCTCTAGCCGTTCATACGCCTCGTCGATGCTCAGCCCGTGCAGCGCCGCCTTGTTGAGGTTGTCGAGCACCTGGCTGACGATGCGCGGCCGTTCGACGCGCACGGCGTCAAAGGCCCCTTCCTCGATGGCGGCTTCCACCAGCGGCCCCATGTAATACTGGCTCGTCTCCAGCGTTAAAAACGTGGGTTCACGCGCAGGGTCGACGAAGCCGGCCACCGGCGCCAGCAGCGGCCAGTAGAGCTCGACGGCTTGCCGCGCCAGGCTGGCGAAGGTGGTCACGCGCACGAACGGCCCCGCCGGCAGGTCGGCGCTGCGCAGCGCCTCGTGATAGGGCGCAGCCAGCGAACGCTGCGGCAAGAGCACCAGGATGTCGTCCCCGCGCACGCGCTCCCTGCGCAGAAGTTGGCGCAGGTGCGCAATGGCCGCCGTCGTTTTGCCCGCTCCGAACGGCCCTGTGAGAAAACATTTTCGGTTCAGAGGCGCCGACGACATACTCATAGCAACGATCTCGTAGTAACATATCAAGTCAAACATGGAGCACAAAAGCGATGAACTCTCACGCAGCCACCAGGCCGCCGATCTTCTTCCGTCCCTCTTCTTTGCGCCTCTGTGGCTTCGCGTTCATGTGCATTTGTCTTAAGCGCTCCAGCCGTCGATTCAGCATGTTACCGTGAATTCAGGGGGAGGCCAAGATGCAAAGCTATCCAATTCCACTTGTGCCGGGGCCGGTCTCGGTGCCAGAAGCTGTGCGCGCCGCCTACGCCATCGATTATGGCAGCGCAGACCTGGAGGAGGAGTTTTTTGAGCTGTATGAACGTTGCGCACGCAAGCTGCAGACTGTTCTAGGCGCAAGTGCGCAGGTGACGATCCAGACGGGCGAGGGGATGCTCGCGCTGTGGGGCGCGCTCAAAAGCGTGGTGCGGCCGGGCGACCGCGTGCTGGCGGTGGGAACCGGCCTCTTCGGCTACGGCATCGGCGACATGGCGCGCCAGATCGGGGCCGAGGTGGAGGTCGTCGGCTTTGCCTTCGACCGCATTCTCGACCCGCAGCCGGTGCGCGAGGCGGCGCGACGCTTTCGCCCCAAGGTGGTCACCGCCGTGCACTGCGAGACGCCGAGCGGCACGCTCAACCCGCTCGAGGAGCTTGGGCAGATTTGTCAGGAAGTGGACGCATTGTTTTATGTCGACTTTGTCGCCAGCGGCGGCGGCGTCCCTGTCGAGGTCGATCGCTGCTCCATCGATCTGGGACTGCTCGGCAGCCAGAAAGCGCTGAGCCTGCCGCCCGATCTTGCAATGGTGACCGTGAGCGAGCGCGCCTGGCAGGCTGTGGCCGAAGTGAACTATGCGGGCTACGACGCGCTGGCGCCCTGGCGAGATGGCCCGGCGCAGCGGTATTTGCCGTACACGCACAACTGGAGCGCCCTGGCCGGCCTGGAAGCGTCGCTTGATCTGCTGTTGGCGGAAGGCATGGAGGCGGTCTATGCGCGTCATGCGGCGGTGGCGGAGCGTTGTCGCCGCGGCCTGGAGGCGCTGGGAATCCGGCTCTTCCCTGCCGAGGAGGCGTACAATTCGCCGACTGTGACCGCCGCCTATGTGCCCGAGGGTTGGAGCTGGCCTGAGTTCGATCGCGCGCTGCGCAGCTACGGCATGGCGGTGGGCGGCAACTACGGCGAGCTGGCGGGCAAGGTCTTTCGCATCGGCCACATGGGCAGCCAGGCCAACCTGGCGCTGGTGGAGCGCGGGCTTGAGGTCATCCGTCGCGTGCTTGCACAGAAAGGGTGAAGCGCATGGCTGCCTTCTTATTCGCCCTCGCCGCCGGTTTTCTCTTCTATGCGCAACAGATCACCCTCGCCGCCGCTGCGCTTTCCGAGGGCAGGCGCCGAGGCCCCGGCAGACTTCTGGCCATCTTCGCCGGCGCCATCGCCGGCGATGCGCTCTGGATGGCTGCGGCGCTGCTTCTGCTCTACGCCACGGCGGAATTGACGCCGTTGCGCGTCATTTTCACCCTCGTGGGCGCCTTTTTCTTCCTGCGGCTGGCGTTGGGCGCGCTGCTGGACGCCCGCCAGGGCGCTGCGCCTCGCCTCGACTTGAACGAAGGGCGACAAGACTTTCGCAGCGGCGTCAGGACCGGCTTCACCAATCCCTACGCGCTTGGCTTCTGGGTGGGCGTGAGTGCAGCGGCGCTTCTCTTCACCGCGCCGCCCGTGGATCCGTCAGACTATGCGCTGACTTTCATCGGCCTCGTCCTCGGCGCCGCGTTGTGGGGCTTATTGCTGCTTGGGCTGCTCCGGCTTGAGCCGCCTGCAATCACCCGCGCCTTCCGCATCCTCAATCTCCTCTGCGGCGTCGGGGCGGCGCTGCTCGGCGCCTTTGCGCTGGGGACGGCGCTCATCCAGTTCAACAGCGAAGGCTTAGTCTTCTGGCGCTGCCTCAATTGCTCGCTCACGGCGTAACGCTTCTGTAACACATCGGAATTAAAATCTGCCGGCGCCATTTCATGGCCTTTGGGATTGGCGAATGATTTTGGCAATTTGCCGGTATGCCTAAAACCTGCGGCTACGAGCTGCAGCAACGACAATCGCCAAACGATTTTGCGAAAAACCATCAGTCATTTTTTCGTTTTGAGCTTTAAGAAAACGTAAGCGATAATCGGAAAGGCGCAGCTACAATCCACGCCTCGCGCTCCAACGCGTCGCCATGGGGAATGGCTCTCCGCCTCTCTATCCACCGATCATTGATTTCATCTAACCTGACATTCATCCAACAAGGAGCAAGCCAGTGTCAAAGTTTACCCCCTTATTACACCGAAATGCACCGCGCTGGAGCGCACTGCTGCTGGCGTTGGCTTTGCTTTGGGCGCTGACGACGCTGATCAGCGCGCCCGCCGCCCACGCAGCGACCATCACCGTCTGCCCGTCCGGAGGCGACCACCCTACGATTCAGGCGGCCGTCAACAACGCCTCGCCTGGAGATGTCATCGCCATCTGCGCAGGCGTCTACAACGAGAGCGTCGACCTTAGCCTGATGGGGTCGGCCATCTCCGGCCCAATGGGCAACCTGACCCTTCAGGCGAGCGGGCCGGTCACGATCGCGCCTGCCGCCGGCCCGGCCATCTGGATTAGCGCCCGCTTCGATGGAGACGTGACCTTAATCGGCCTAGCGACGACCTCGCCCGACGCCAGCGCCATCGACCTCTTTGCGGACACGCACGACGCCATTGAAGTCAACGGCGCGATCACGGTCGCCAACGTGGTCGCTTTCCAGCCCGCCGTCTCCGGCATCCTGTTGCAGGCGCAGCGGTCTATCTTCGTCACCGGGACGCAAGCCATCAACGCCGGCGCCAGCGGCGTCGAGCTGGCTACCGACGCCGCAATCACGGTGACCAACAGCGCGGCGATCGGCAACGGCGACGTCGGCTTCTGGATCAGCGATCGCACCTTCGAGGAGCGTTGCAGCCTGACGCCTGTGCTGTTGCAGGGCGTGTTTGTGCAACAGAACGCCTTCAACGGCGTGCAAATTGGACGTTTTGATGGCTCCCTGGCGGTGAGGATGGTGGACAGTCAACTGCTCTTCAACGGCGGCAACGGAATGAATTACGTAGAGCCGCCTTTCTGCCCGCCGGTGGGACGCGTCGACATCGAAAACAGCGCAGCGATCGGCAACCTGGGCGAAGAGGGCGGCTTTTTCATCGGCGAGCCGCCGTTCGCCCGCCTCCATCGCGTCACGGCAAGACAGAACGCCAACGCCGGCGTCGCGATCCTCCCCACCTTCAGCGGTGGTCACCAGTACACTATCACCGGCTCGCTGATCCAGAGCAACACCGTCGGCGTGTTGTATGACGCGCGCACCCTCGAAGACCCGTACAGCTTCCCGAACACGCCGACGATCTTTGCGCAAAACGCCGTCTGCGAGAACCAGGAGGCGGGCATGGTCATGCTGGCCGATTCTTCCCTGTATACAGAGACGATTGCGGCGAAGGGGAGCTGGTGGGGCGCATTCAACGGGCCGACGCATCCCGCCAATCCTGCTGGGACGGGCGACAATGTGCGCGACGCAGCCACCTACGCCCCCGACCCTCCCAACGATCTCGAAGGCGGCTTCATCGACTTTGCACCGTGGATCGACCAAATCCACGTGAACGTCAGCCCAGGCCCGATTCAACCAGGCTTGCCTGTGACGATTCTTTTCCGACCGCAGGACAGCAGCGCAACCTGGCGATTGGCCGGCGGCCCCGGCTCGAACCTGGATGCGCCGCCGTTCACGCTTTCAGCCTCGAACGGGCAGCTTCAGGTGGGTGCAAGCCAGGGCGCCGTCGTACCAAGTTTTCTCAACGACGACGGCGAAATCGAAGCGATCTTTACGCCTGAACAACCCGGCGCAGCGACGGTGACCTTGCAGGGGCCCTGCAATCTCTCCATCATCCTTCCTTTTGAGGTGCAACAGACGCTTGCCATCGACAAAGCGCCGGCCTTCCAGTTCGTGCGCCTGGGCGAAGCGGCCACGTTCACGATCACCGTGGCGAACAGCGGCGCCATCACCCTGACCAACGCAGCGGTGACAGACGACCTGGCGCCTGCGTGCAGCGCCGCGCTGCCCAACCTGGCGCCCGGCGCATCCTACGCCTACACTTGCAGCGATGCGCCGGCCCTCAGCTACACCAACGTCGCCACTGTGACGGCGGAGACGCAGCCGACTATCGTCTCCCAGCAGGGAGACGACGCGGCCATGCAGGCGCAGGCGCTGCTCGCAGCAAGCAGCGCCGCCCAGGTGCAGGTCTTCAATCCCGGCCTGAGCGTGGTGAAAAGCGTGGGCCTCGATCCGGACGCCTGCGCAGCGCCTGGTGGACTGGTGACTGCGCCGGGGGCGCAGCTCTACTACTGTCTGACGCTCGTCAATACAGGGGATGTGACCTTTACAGCCCACACCATCGACGATCCTGCGCTGGGCGTCAACGGCTTTGTCCTCAATGCGCCGTTGGCGCCGGGCGCATCCCTGGCGATCACGCGCAGCTTGCTGCCTGCGCTCGGCCCGGTCGTGCTGGAGGAAGCGCTCGTGAACACTGCGGTGGCGACCTCCACAGCCCTTCTCGGCGGCGGTGTGCTGCCGCAGGTCGAGGCGCGCGCTTCGGCCGCGGGTCAGGTGGAAACGACAACTGCGCCGACCGCGCTGCCGCCGGAGGAGGAGCCTGTGCTCGGCGTCAGCCGCATCTACCTGCCGACCGTCGCCCGGTGATCGCTCAGGGAACGATCAGCACCTGACCGGGCTGGAGCAGGCTGCGTTCCGTCAGATTGTTGACGCGCAACATTTCTTGCCAGTCGACGCCGAGGCGCATGGCGATGGCGAAGACAGTGTCGCCGGTTCGCACGGTGTACGTGCGCGCCGGCGACGTCGCTTGTGTGGGCGTGACGTTGTCGGTTGAATTGGTGGAGGGCGCTCCGGCCTCCGTCCGAGGGATGACGAGCACCTGGCCGATCTGCAGGTAATCGCGTTCGCTGAGGTTGTTGGCGCGCAGCAGCGCCTGGAGAGAGACATTGTGACTCAGCGCAATCGCCAACGCCGTGTCGCCGCTGCGGACGACGTACTCTCGTCCAGACGTCGCCGCGACGCTCGTCGGCGTCGCGCTTTGGGCAGTGGGTTGTGAGGCGCCGGCCTCGGCGCTGTTGCGCGCGTCGACGCTGGCGGGGAGGATCAACTCCTGCCCGATTTGCAGCAGATCGAACTCGCGCAGGCCGTTGACCGCCGCCAGCTCCTGCCACGCAACGCCGTAGCGCAGCCCAATCGAGACCAGCGTATCGCCGGCGACGACGGTGTACCGTTGCCGGCCAGGGGCGACGTCAGCCACCTCCACAGGGCCGCCTACGCCGCCGGGCGAGGGCAGCCGCAACACCTGCCCGATCTGCAACAGATCGTTCTCTTTCAGATTGTTGGCGATGGCGATGTCCTGCCAGTCCAGTCCGTAGCGCACGGCGATGCCGGAGAGCGTGTCGCCCGGCGCCACCGTATACTCCATGCCGCCCGGGGGCGCCTGTTGCACAGAACGTGCGCTCGTTGCGGAGCGCGCAGCCACAGAGACAGGCGGGCTTCCATCGGCGTTGCCGAAAACGGTGACGAACAGATAAAAACCGTTCGGCGCCTTGCCGGCGCCGACGCCGATGTCGTCCCAGTGGCCGCCGAGAATATTGACGCGATGAATCCAATCGTTCATCCACCAGACGATGGCGCGCTCCGGCGAGCGGACGGCCACCCAGTTCTCGCTGACCGAGCTGCTGCCATAGCCGACGCGGGCCGCACGCGTGCGCACGTTGCTGCCGTCGCTGCCGTAGTGCCCCCAGTTGCCGTTGGCGATGATGTCATCCACGTGACGTTGAGCCGCCAGCGTCAGCGCAGGGTCGAGGCGGAGGGGCGGCAGACCGTTGTCGATGCGCGCCTGGTTGACGTCGTTGAAAATCTGCTGCGCTTCCGCACTCAGTTGGACATCCTCCTGCGCGCGAAGCGGCGCAACGTGCAGGATTGCGCTGCAGAAAAGGGCCAACGTCACGAGGGTCCGCAAAATCATCGGGCGAGTTTGTGGGCGGAGCAGAGCTCCGCAAGGCGCTGAAGCCGAACGCATCATGCGGCCAGAATACCAGACAGTCCGTCCATCGAACAAACCCGCGCACTTTAAGGATTCCTTACCGAAATGTTTAGACCTGTATAACACTCGGATGGAGCCCGCCGGCATCGGCTTCGGCGCAAATCGCACCTGAGGACAAAATCAGATTGCCACAATCGCCAATTATGCTTATGCTTGGAAGCGCTGAGTCGATCATTTCGATCAAAAATAAGAAGGTTGCAAAGGAGAACGACCCGTGTCGCGCCCAATTGTCCCCGGCCCCACCTACGCCGAAATGCGCAATCCGATGCTGTTGCCTGCTGCGCTGCGCGCACGCGCCAACGCGGCCCGCGCTGACGAAACCGATCCGCTCAACCTCTTCAACATCAACTGGAAAAACACCGACGAAGAGGTGGAGAAGATCGTCCTGCCCAAGGAGCTGACGGGCGTTCCGGCCAACATCGTCGTGCTCAGCGGTCGCAACTTTCCCAGCGGCAGCATGAAAGTCGGCCCGGCCTACGCCACGCTCGCCGAACATGAAGCGCTCGAAGGGCTGCGGCCGGGCGAGCGCATCGTGGTCGGCCCCAGCACCGGCAACTTCGGCATCGGAACCGCCTACATCAGCATGTTGAAGGGTTACAAGGCGGTCGTCGTCATGCCCGACAACATGAGCAAGGAACGGTACGAACGCATCCGCAAATACAAAGGCGAACTCGACCTTACGCCCGGCACCGAATCCGATGTGATTCTGACCCTGGAGCGCACGCACAAGGAATATGTGAGCAAGCCCGACAGGTACGTGACGCTGGCGCAGTTCGAGCTGCTGCCCAACTATCGCTTCCATCGCCACGTGACCGGCAAGGCGGCGCTCGACGCCGTAAAGGGCGTCGGCAACGGTCGCATCGCCGCCTTCGCCAGTGCGCCGGGCAGCGCCGGCACGCTCGCCGCCGGCGACGCCATCAAGGCCGTCTACCCCGACGCCAAAATTGTGGCGCTGGAGCCGCGCGAATGCAGCACTCTCTACAATGGCGGGCAAGGCCAACATCGCATCGAAGGCATCGGCGACAAGATGGTGACGCTCATCCACAATGTCTTTAACACCGACCTGCTGATGCTCGTCCACGATGAGGACACCGTGCGCGGCATGGAGGTGATCCAGAGTGGAACACACATTTTGACCGATCGACTCGGCGTGCCCGGCGACGCCGCCTGCCAGCTCTGGGGGAAATTCGGGCCAAGCTGCATCTGCAACATCATCGGCGCCATCAAGACGGCGAAATATCTGGGCCTGGGGCCGGAGGACAACGTCGTCACCATCGCCACCGATTCCTACGACCGCTATCCTTCCGTAAGCGAAGCGCTCTACGAACGCAACGGCGGCAAGCCGACGGACGATCAGTTGGAGATGTGGGCCAAGAGCGTCTTCCTCGGCGCCAGCCTGGGAGAAATTATCGATCTCACCACGGGCGGCCACCATGAACGGCTGCAGCAGATGAAGCTCGACCTGTGGACGAAGTTCGGCTATAGCGCCGAATACATCCGACGCATGGCCGATCAGGAGTTTTGGGACGCCGAATATGAAAAAATCAAAGAAATTGATCCGATAATCGCCGAGGTGCGGGGCAATTTGCCCTGAGTGCGCGAAGAGATCGTTATTTCGATAAAAAGGAGCCATCTATGACAATCGCCGACGTGCTCAACACCAACGCCCAGAGCGTTGATCGCATCCTAAACGCCGGGCTGCCGGTGATGCTGGTCTTCTGGCGGGCCTCGACGCCGCTGACGCCTGCCCAGGAGCAAGAGCTAGAGGAGTTGGCGAAGCGCTACGCCGGACGCGCCATCCTGGCGCGCGTCAACGCGGACGAGGAGCCTGCCCTGGTGCAGCGCTTCCGCGTGGCGACTACGCCGCTCTATCTGCTTATCCGCAACGGCAAACCGGAACTGGCGCTGGCAAGCGAGGAAGCGCGGCGCAACGTGGCGGCCTGGCTGGCGCACTTCGTCGAGGGCAAGCCGCAGCCTACAACCGCCCAGCGGTCAGCCGCCGCCCAACAGCCAACTGGCCAGGCGGCGAGCGATGGCAAGCCCCTCATCTTGACCGACGCCAACTTCGATCAGACGATCCATCAGCCGAGGCCGGTGCTGGTCGATTTCTGGGCGCCCTGGTGCGGCCCTTGCCGCATGGTGGCGCCTTCGGTGGAAAAGCTGGCGCAAGAGTTCGCCGGCCGCGCCGTCGTCGGCAAGCTCAACGTCGACGAGAACCCGATGACCGCTCAGCGCTATCGGGTGATGAGCATCCCCACCCTGATCATTTTCAAGAACGGCCAACCCGTCGATCAGATCGTCGGCGCCCAGCCCTATGCGGTGTTGCAGCAGCGGCTGGCAAAGTTTGTTTAACGTCCAGGCGCATCAACGTTGTGATCCCTATGCACTTCGCCATTCGTCCATATCACCCCAGCGACTTCTGCGCGCTCTATCGCATCTGCCTGCAAACCGGCGACAGCGGGAAGGACGCCACCCGCCTTTTCCGCGATCCCGAGCTGCTAGGGCACATCTACGTCGGCCCCTACGCTGTGGCCGAGCCTGATCTTTGTTTTATGTTGACGGCGGACGGCGCGCCCTGCGGCTATGTGTTGGGCACGCGCGATTCGCACACCTTCGCCGATTGGTGCGAACGCGAGTGGTTTCCGGTGTTGCGCACCCGCTACCCACTGCCTGCAGCAGACGACCACTCCCCTGACGCCGAGGCGATCCGCGGCATTCATCACGGCTATCGGCCAGAGCCAGCCCTGCAAGATTATCCGGCGCATCTGCACATCGACCTTTTGCCGCATGCCCAAGGCCAGGGATGGGGGCGCCGCATGATCGAGACGTTCCTCGAGCGCTTGCAGACGTTGGGCGTCCCAGCCGTTCACCTTGGGGTGGGTCGGCGCAACACGCGCGCCATTCACTTCTACGAGCGTGTTGGCTTTCAGCGCGTCTTTGAAGGGGATGGATGGATCGGCTATGGCATGAAGCTCGAGGACTAAACGCTCGCTTCCATTTTGTGCTTGCGTCGATAACGGCGCACTTTCGCCACATTGCCACAGTCGCGCATGTCGCACCAGCGGCGGCTATGGTTTTTGCTGCGGTCGATGAAAAGCCAGCCGCAATGCTCGCCATCGCAAATGCGCACGCGCTCTAGCTCGCCGCCGGTCAACAGTTCCGCCGCAGAGTGCACGACAGGCCACAGGATCCGATCAAGACGCCCGGGGGATTCATCCCACTTCCAGATGTAGTACGGCGCGCCTGGCTCCAAACGAAGATGAGCATAGGTGGCGGCGACAGCCTCGTTCAAATACGTCAGATCGGCTGGCTCCGGCGCTGCGCCTTCGATGACGCGCAGAAAAATCCGAAACAGCGTCTCTCGCAGGTGAAGCGCCTGGCGAAGAGCTTCCTCAGCTTCGGCCGGTCGTTGCGCCGCCTCTCTCCGCAACGCCTCGATGCCTTCCTTCGGCAAGGCGCCCACCACCTCACCCCAGGTCAGCAGCTCTTCATACGTATGTAAACGTTCGTTTGGAGAGCCGGTGTCGCGAGCGCTGGCGGTGTTGGTGAAATCCAGACAAAGCGATCCCCCGACAGCTTTGAAATCCCCATGCACTTCATGCTGGCCTTCCATTCGTACATTTCCTCCTCGTCTTGATCTGTCTGTTTGATCTGTCTGTATGGCGTCCCTATCAACGGAACTGCTTCGCAAATTCTCGATCGAAATCGCGGCTCCCACTCTCGAATCGTGGAGATTGCGGATAGCGCAGACAAACTCATTGCAACTATCAATACTCATTGTAACTATCAATTTGCATATTGACAAGTTACAAAATACATGATACCATGTAACCATCTAAAATTAATTTTATAGTTACATGTTGCCGCACTGGCTACAGGGAAAAAGGGGGAAAGCGATGTGGAATCATCCGGGGTGGGAGTGGGAGATGCAGAAGGAACGGCACAATGAATTGCTGCGCGCTGCTGAGCAAGCCAGGCTGATTCGGCAGCTTCGGCAAACTGCTCCAAAAGAGGGTGCACGCGTTTCCGTGGTTTTATTCGTCTTGGCGCTGCTGGGCAAGGTGCTCGTTCGCATTGGAAGCTGGCTCGAAAGCCAAGGAACGCCGTTGGCGGAAGAGATGGAGCAGACATGCAATTGAGAGAGGCCGTAAGATGGTCGAACGTTGCAGAAGATTTAGAAGAGGCCGAGGAAAAATGGGAGGGTGAAATGGTCGAGATTCTCGCCGCGGCGATAACGGTGTTGGCGTTTGAATTGCTCGTATGGTTCTACGCCGTAGACAGCACGGATGGATTCGACAGCCTGGAATGGGAGCGTCGACGGAGATGGCGACAGAGGGAGTTTGATCAGTAGACTGGAAGCAGCCCACCTTCCTGTGACGCTCCCTGCGGCGGTTGCCGAAGAGCTGAGCGCAATTCCAAGAAGCCTTTCCCTTGCCTTGGGAGCTACCGTCTCGGCAACCGCAGATTGACTCGCCCCAGTCGCTGCACAGCCAGCAGCGCGCTGATGAGAATCAACCCGCCGCCAAGCCATTGCCAGAGCGTCAGCCGCTCCTGCAAGAAAAGAACCGACCAGGTCACGCTGAGCAAGGTCTCCACCGGCCCCAGCAACGACACCTGCGCGCCCCCGATGGCGCCGACTGCGGCAAAGAAGGCGAGACGCGCAATGTACGTGCTGACGATCGCCAGAGCGATGACGGCCAGCCAACCGCCCATCGACGGGGCGCTCCATGTCGCCCCGCGCAGCAGCCACCACCCCACCACGCACGCAGTCATCCACGCCGTGACATAGAAGGCCACCGTGCGCGTCGGGTAGGGCGCCAGCGTCCATTGCGTCAACGCCATCTGTAAAGAGAACAGAAAGGTCGCCAGCAGCGCCAGCGCAACGCCGACCCAGTTGACCTCCCCGCTCGGGCCGACCAGCAGATAGACGCCGCTCAACGCCAGGCCGAGACGCACCAGATGGCGTTGCGTCAGCTGCTCCCCGCGCAGCGCCAGCAGGCTCAGCACCATGGGCGGGCTCAGCGCCAGGATCATCGAGGCCAGCGACGCCTCCAGCAGGCCAAGCGCCACAAAAAAGAGCACCATGCCCGCGGCATTAACCGCCCCGACCAGCGCGCAGGCGGCCATGCCGCGCGGCGACAACCTCAACTTTCGCCAATCCAGCGCTCCCAGGGTGATCCCCAACAGGGCGGACGCTAAAATCATACGCGCCACGAGCAGCGCCACCGGATCGAAGCCATCGACGATGGCGTAACGCACCAGCGGCGGCGCCATGCTGAACGAAATTGTGGCGAAGATCGCCAACACCCAGCCGGTGTGAGCACGCCACCCCGCCTGCGCCCATTCGTGGAGACGGGCGCGCAGCCCGATGTGCGTTGAAGACATGATGAGGCTCGCTTCTCTGTGAAGTGAAGTTTGAAACAGCACCCAGATTGTACTATGCTCTGTTCGATTGCATACAATTGTCTCCCACGTCACGCTGGAGACGCGACCTCAACACAGAAAGGCGTCGCCATGGCATCTGCACGACCAACTTCCGATCATCTTCCAGGGCTTGTCGATATGCACTTCGATCTGCCGCTGGCGCTCTATGACCGCCGCGCCCAGCGCGGCCTGCTGCGAGATGAGTTCGTCCCCGAGCTGCGCGCCGGCGGCGTCGAGCTAATCGGCGCAGCGCTGTACATCGAGGAGAAATACCTGCCGGAAATGGCGCTGCGCGTGGCGTTGGATCAGGCGGCCCGGCTGCTCGAGGAGATCGAGCTTGCCGGCCAGGACGTAACCTTGTGTCGCAGCTACGCCGACATCGAAGGCGCCCGACGAGAAGGCAAGATCGGCGTCTTGCTCACCATGGAGGGCGTCGAGCCGCTGGGAACAGACCTGTATCTGTTGCGCGTCTTCTACGAGCTAGGGGTGCGCAGCGTCGGCCTGACGCACGCTCGACGCAACGCCGCAGGCGACGGCGGCGTCTTCGCGTCGGCAGGCTCCTCGCCTGCGGGCCTCAGCCCTTTTGGGAAGGCTTTGTTGAAGGAGTGTCAGCGGCTGGGCATCGTGATCGATCTGGCCCATCTCAACCCGGCGGGCGTCGACGACGCGCTGGCGCTGACCGATGGACCGGTGATTATTTCTCACACCAACCCACGGCGCTTTCACGACATCGAACGCAACACCGGCGATGCGCATATTCGCGCCGTCGGCGCACGCGGGGGCGTCGTTGGGATCAACGCCGTTCTGCTGAGCGCCGAAAAAGAGAAGGCGACGCTCGACCACTACATCGACCATATCGCCTATGTCGCCGACCTGGCGGGCATTGACGCAGTCGGCGTCGGCTTCGACTTTATTGAGTTCCTCTTCCGCTACTGGACGCCGGAGCAGCAGGCCGCTCTCGCCGCCAGCATGATTGAAGCGCACCAGCCGCCTGGGCTCACCAATCACAGCCACGCCTCCAATTTGCGACGGCGAATGCGGGAACGCGGTTTTCGCGCAGACGAGATCGAAAAGGTGCTGCGAGGCAACTGGCTGCGCGTGCTGCAGCAAGTGATCGGATGATTCACAGATCGAGATGAGCCGACGCCTCTCCTCGCCACACTTTGAAGGCGTGCGGGATGCGCGTGACATGGCCCGGGTCGAGATCGGTCGGCAGCTCCGCTTCCCGGAACCAACCGACGCCCAGCACCTCATGCGCGTGAGAGGCGGGCGCTTTCGGCTGCGTCGGAAGCGGGCGGCAGAGGACGACGAAATGGTACATATGATGTCGCGTCATACTGCCGCACAATCGCGAATCCCAGACGCCCGCCAACGCCACCGGTTCGCTCGCCACGCCGCTCTCTTCGAGCGCCTCGCGCGCTGCACCTTGCGCCGGCGTCTCGCCCACCTCGAGCGCGCCGCCGGGCAGCGCCCACAGCCCGTTGTCGGCGCGACGGATAAGGAGCAGCCGACCCTCCGCGTCGATGATGGCGGCGTCGGCGGTGCAGAAGGGCGTCACATGGGAGAAGACGCCGGCGCGCAACGGCTCCAACGCCTCCGGCGCCTGCCCGCCGGCATACGCCTGCATCTCCATCGCCAGCGTCTGCAAGGCGTGGTAGCGCTCCTGGTCATAGAGGGTCGGCGCAAAACGCAGGCCGGATGCAGCCATGTGCCGCAATGCGTCCGCCCACAGTGCAATCTGTTGCGCCGGTGAGAGGGTCATGACGCTCCGTTCGTTCGAGGATGATGGGCGCCGTGCGCCAGCTCGCGGCCCAGCGCAGCCACGCGCGCCAGGCCATCCTCGCCGCCGGCGGCCTTGACGAGCGCCGACCCGACGATGACCCCTTCGGCGATGCGGGCAACCGCCGCCGCCTGCGCGCCGTTGGCGATGCCGAAGCCGACGGCGAGAGGCAGGTCGGTGTGACGACGCACGCGCGCCACAAACTCGGCCAGGTCCGGCGGCAGCTCGCTGCGCGCGCCGGTGATGCCGGTCACGCTGACCAGGTAGATGAAGCCGGTGCAGTGGGAAGCTACGTAGCGGATGCGCTCCTCAGTGCTGGTCGGCGCCAGCAGGTAGATCGTCGCCAGGCCGGCCTGACGGCAGGCGGCCTCCAGCTCTCCCGCTTCCTCAGGCGGCAGGTCGGGCACGATCAGGCCGTCGACGCCGGCGGTGGCCGCGTCCTCCACAAAACGCTCCACGCCATAGGCGAAGATCGGGTTGTAGTAGCTCATGGCGCAGAAGGGCTGATCCACCCCCATGGCGCGCAGCTCGCGCACCATGGCCAGACAGTCCTTGACCGTGGTTCCCTGCATCAGCGCCGTATAGGTGGCGGTTTGGATCGTCGGCCCGTCGGCGAGCGGGTCGCTGTGCGGAATGCCGATCTCGAAGAGGTCGGCGCCGATTTCGCTCAGGGTGCGAATGATCTGCAGCGTTTTCTGTCGATCCGGATAGCCCATCGCATGATAGGGCATAAAGGCGGCGCGGCCTTCCGCCCGACAACGACGAAAGACCGCTTCAATGCGTTCAAGTCCGGTCATAGTGCGCCAAGCTCTTTCATGATGGTGCCGAGGTCTTTGTCTCCGCGGCCGCTGAGATTGACCAGAATGACTTCATCTTTGCTCATCTGTGGCGCCAGCTTGACCAGATGCGCAACGGCGTGGGCGCTCTCCAGCGCAGGGATGATGCCTTCCAGCCGGCTGAGCAGCCGCACGCCCTCGAGCGCCTCGTCGTCGGTGGCGTAGGTGTACTCGGTGCGTCCGAGGTCGCGCAGCCAGGCGTGCTCCGGCCCCACGCTGGCGTAGTCGAGGCCGGCGCTGATGCTGTGGGTCAGGGCGATCTGGCCATCTTCATCCTGGAGCACGTAGCTTTTCGTCCCTTGCAAGACGCCCAGACGGCCCAGCTTCGGGTCGGCGAAACGGGCGGCGTGCTCGCCCCCTTCGATGCCGCGGCCGCCCGCCTCCACGCCGATCAGCCGCACGTGCTCGTATTCCAGGAAAGGATGAAAGATGCCGATGGCGTTCGAGCCGCCGCCGACGCAGGCGACGATGGCGTCGGGCAGGCGTCCAGGGCCGGTTTCGGGGTCGAGCATCTGGCGCAGCGCCTCGCGGCCGATGACGCTCTGGAAGTCGCGCACGATGGTCGGGTAGGGATGGGGGCCGAGCGCGCTGCCGAGCAGATAGTGCGTGTTGCGCACATTGGTCACCCAGTCGCGGATCGCCTCGTTGATGGCGTCCTTGAGCGTCTTGCTGCCGGAATCGACCCCGCGCACCTCTGCGCCGAGCAGCCGCATGCGATAGACGTTGGGCTCCTGCCGCGCCATATCGACCGTGCCCATGTAGACCACGCACTCGATGCCGAGCATGGCGGCGGCGGTGGCGGTGGCGACGCCGTGCTGGCCGGCGCCGGTTTCGGCCACAATGCGCGTCTTTTGCATCTTGCGTTTCATCAGCAGCGCCTGGCCCAGCGCGTTGTTGATCTTGTGTGCGCCGGTGTGGGCGAGGTCTTCGCGCTTGATGTAGATGCGCGGCCCGCCGAAGTATTCGGTCAATCGACGCGCGTAGGTGAGCGGCGTCGGTCGGCCTACGAAGGTGCGCAACAGATGATCGAGCTCGGCCTGGAACTCTTTGTCGTGTTTCGCCTTCAGGTAAACTTCCTCCAGCTCATCCAGGGCCGGCATGAGCGTTTCGGGCACGAACTTGCCGCCGTAGGGGCCGAAGTGGCCGGCTTCATCGGGCCAGGCTGTATAGTTCACCTTGGACTGCGTGACGGGAAGACTGGTCATTGAATTCACTCCGCTCGCGGTGATGGTGTGGTCTTGCCTTTCGGCTATGAAAATTCCCTGCATGCCCGCATGGGCGAAAATAGGCGATTGTTTCCTTGCTTATACACTGCTAGTATACTCAAAGTCGAATGGAAGTCACAGGGAGGAAACAGACAATTGTCGGAAACTTCCGCGGCCATCCACAAATCATAATCATCGTTAACAACGTTTTTACAAGGCCGAGGTAAGTTTGTTTCAGCAGCGTTGGAGGAAGGGCTCTTGTGAAAGGTTGTCAGCAGCGTAACGTCTATGAATAGCGCTTTGGAAGCGGCACTGGAGGAATCATGCTGCACAAATCTTCGCAATGGTTAATCACGATTTTGCTATTGTTCGCTTTCGTCATGCCGGCGCATGCAGCGCCTTTCGTCGATGAAATGAACGGAACGGCGTTGCAAAACGCTCCGAAACAGCAATGGGCTCGACCTGCCTCGCCTTCGCCGACGCGCCTCACCACCCGCGCGCCCAAAGCGAACGCGCAACGCAATCAGCCCGCCCCGCGCGTGATCGGCGAGACGAATCCGGGAGGAACGGAGCAAGCGATTTACATCGTGCAGTTGAGCGGGGCGCCGCTTGCCAGCTATCGCGGCGGCCTCGCGAATCTACCGGCCACCAGCCCCGCCGTCACCGGCCGCAGGCTCGACCTGCGCAGCGCCGAGGCGCGCGCCTACCTCGACCATCTTTCACAAGAGCAGCGCGCCGCGCTCGACGTCATTCAGCAAATTCTGGGACGCGCGGTGGAGGTGAAATTCACCTATCAGGTCGCCTTCAACGGCTTTGCCCTGGTCCTGACGCCGGTGGAGGCGGCGAAGCTGGCGAATGCGCCGGGCGTGGCGCGCCTCTATCGGGACTTTATCGACCAGGTGCACACGGACGCCGGCCCGGCCTGGATCGGCGCGCCGGCGATTTGGAGCGGCGCGCCGGCGACCAGAGGCGAAGGGATCGTCGTCGGCGTCATCGACACCGGCGTCAATCCTTATAGCCTCTCCTTCGCCAACGTCGGCGCAGACGGGCACGTGCACAGCAACCCGCGCGGCAAATTCTACGGCGTCTGCGATCCCGCCAACGACGCTATCTACGACCCCTCTTTTCCCTGCAACAACAAGTTGATCGGCGCCTGGGATTTCGCAGACATCTTCGAGACGCCTGACGGCCCCTATGACAACGACGGCCACGGCAGCCATACGGCCAGCACGGCGGCGGGCAACGTCGTCTTCGCCTCGGTCCTGGCGCCCACCTATGTGTACACCAATGTCATCTCCGGCGTGGCCCCGCGCGCCAACATCATCGCCTACGACGCCTGCGCCGGCTCCGCCTGCCCCGGCAGCTCGCTGCTGGCGGCGATCAACCAGGCGGTCGCCGACGGCGTCGACGTCATCAACTACTCGATCGGCGGCGGCTCGCGCGACCCATGGAACAGCCCCGACGCCCTGGCGATGTTGGCTGCGCTGGACGCGGGCGTGTACGTCTCGGTTTCGGTCGGCAATTCCGGCCCAAGCGCCGAGACCATCGGCTCGCCGTCGAATGCGCCCTGGGTCACCTCCGTGGCGGCGGCCACGCATCATCGCACCTTTGTCAACGGCCTGATCAATCTGGCCGGCGGCAACCTGGCGCCTCCGCCGAACATCACCGGTCAGGGCATGACCGGCCCGTATGGGCCTGCACGCATCGTGTACGCAGGCAACTACACCAGCACGTTGGGAGAGCCGGACCCTTATTGCCAGGCGCCCTTCCCGCTGGGGACGTTCAACGGCGAGATTGTGGTATGCGATCGCGGCCTCGTCTCTCGCGTGGAAAAGAGCTACAACGTCGCCGCAGGCGGCGCAGGCGGCTTTGTCCTGGCCAATGACGCAACCAGCGGCGCCTCCCTGAACTCCGACGCCTACGCCATCCCCGGCGTGCACATCACTTATGCAGATGGCGTGGCGCTTAAGAACTGGATCGCCGGCGGCGGCGCAACTACAGCCGCCATCGCCGGCGCAACGCCCACCTTGAACCCGGCGTCTGGCGACGTTCTGGCGGCCTTCAGCTCGCGCGGGCCGGATGCGACCTCGCCATTCGTGTTGAAGCCGGACGTCACTGCGCCGGGCGTGGACATCATCGCCGCCATTCACACCGGCGGCAACTACGGGCTGCTCAGCGGCACGTCGATGGCTGCGCCGCACAACGCCGGTGCAGCGGCGCTCCTGCGCGCGCTCTTCCCCGGCTGGTCGCCCGCCGAGATTCGCTCCGCCTTGATGTTGACCTCCAAGTCCCCCGTGCTCAAGGAGGATGGCGCCACCGCCGGACAGCCCTTCGACCGCGGCGCCGGTCGCATCGACGTGGCGCAGGCGGCGCGCACGGGCTTCGTCCTCGACGAAAGCGCACTGAACTTCTATCAGGCCAATCCCAACACCGGCGGCGACCCTCGCACTCTCAACCTCGCCAGCCTCAGCGACCCACAGTGCGTGGGCGTCTGCACCTGGACGCGCACCCTCAAGAGCGTGCGCCCCACGGCGGAGAGCTACACGGTCAACGTCGACGCGCCGGTGAGCATGACGCTCAGCGTGCAGCCCAGCGCCTTCACCTTGCCGGCTGGCGGAACGCAGGTGATCACCATCACGGCGAACGTAACCGCCGCCAACCTCAACGCCTGGATCTTCGGCGAGATTACGTTCGACGCAGCGAACCCGGCGATTGCGGATGGTCACATGCCGGTGGCCGTGTACACGCGCGGGGGCGCAGCGCCAGCCGGGCTTTCCGAAGTGGTCATCGACACGCGTCGCAGCCAGGGGATCGTCACGCTGGAAGGCGTGCGGGCCATCCATACGCCGACGCTGACCAAGGCGCTTTATCTCGGCGCAACTCAAACGATCACCGGCTCTGTGGCTCAGGACCCGACGAACTTCGACCCCTTCGACGTTGAGAGCGGCGGCGTCTTCACCACACTTGTCTCGGTCGCCGATCCCCAGACTGCGCGACTGGCCTTCTCGATCGATAGCTCGACGGCGTCTGACCTGGACCTGTTTGTAGGCTTCGACCAGAATAACAACGGACAGCCGGACATTGAAGAACTGTTGTGCTTCAGCGCCTCGCCCTCCTGGGATGAATACTGCGTGCTCGACGACCCGACGCCGGGGAACTACTGGGCGATCGTACAGAACTGGCAAGGCTCCGGCGCAGCGACCGATTCCTTCACGCTGACCGTGTCGCAAGTGAGCCGCAGCAATCAAAGCCCGGCGTTCACCGTGACGGGGCCTCCCGGCGCCACGCTCGGCGTCCCCTTTAACCTGCAACTGACGTGGAACTTCCCCGGCATGCAGGCGGGTGAAAGACGATTCGCCCTGCTCGAGGTGGGAACGAGCAACAGTCAACCCAACAACATCCTCTCGCTTCCGGTTATTTTGCGCAGGTTGCAAGACGACGTCACTGCGACTTCGGAAAGCCCCAACCTGGCGCAGGGCGGATATGTCTTGCCCGGAGAAGTGGTGACCCATACGCTGACGCTGCGACCTGAACGAAATGCACCGGGCCCGGTGAACTACACCATCACGGCGACGTTGCCCGCAGGCCAGACGTACATTCCGGGCAGCGCCGTGCTGGCCAGCAGCGCCTCCCAGGTGCAAATCGATCCGATCGTCAGCGGCAATCGGTTGATCTGGTCGCTTCCCAACGTGGCCACGACGCCTCGCTATATTATGAGCACCAATGACCCGAATCGGGCGGACTACAGCCCCGCCTGCGCCACCATTCTGGGCGACGCCTACGTCAGCCTCGGCGAGGTCGGCATTCCCTTGCTGCCTGGAGTGGAGGGCAACGGCAAGCGCTGGAACGTGGATGATTTCTTCGGCGGCGCCGGCCCATACGCCTTCTTCGGCCAGAACCATCCTGCGCTCTTCTTCACCGACGACGGCGTACTCTCGGTGGTGGGCTTCGACCCGGCGCTCACCGCTGGCGTGAATGCGCCTATCCCCACGCCGGCGGCGCCGAACGGCCTGATAGCTCCCGCCTGGGCGGATTTCAAGATTGTCTACGATGAGAACGCCGGCGCTGGCGTGCGCGTGGCCGGCGCCTACGGCGGCGCGCTGATGGTCGTGGAATACAATCGCCTTCAACGCAACGACGCCCAACCGGGCAGCCTGGATATGCAGGTTCACATGTGGCGGGAGGTTCTCCCAGACTTCCCGGAAATCGTCTTCGCCTACAACAACATTACGACGGCGTTGCCTTCGACGGTGACCGGCCTTGAGAACCTGGCGGGGTCTCAGGGGATCAGCTTCACCGATGCGCTCAGGAACGGACTGCTCATCTGCTTCGACTGGACGGTTGAGGAGATCACGCTCACCTATCGCACGCAGGTGAAGAACGACGCCGCGCTCGATTCGCTCCAGACGACGGTCATCGAAAGCGCGCTGAGCGCCCCGGGATTCGGCGTGCAGAGCTCCACCAGCGCTCTCTTTGTGACGGGCGTAGCGCTGAGCATGCGCATCGATGGGCCGAGCCGCGTCTTCACCGGCTCGCCGGTCACTTACACGCTGACGGTCGCCAACCGCGGCCCCGCCGCCGCCAACAATCTGACCGTGATGGCGGAAATGCCGGTCGGCTCACAACACGTGGCCGGCGGAAGCGTCTCCGGCGGCATCGTCTCCTTCTCCGTGCCGATGCTGGGGCCGGGCGCTACGACGCAGCTGCAGTACAGCGTGCGCCTGGATGAAAGCGTGGCGGCCGGTCAGGTCGGCGCAGCGTCGGCGCACTCGCCGGCCATCATCGGCGGCGGGCCGGCCGACCCGGGCGAGTATCCGTGGCAGGCGGCGCTGCTGCAGGCGAACACCGGTCAATGGTGGGGCTGCGGCGGCTCGCTGATCTCGCCGTCCTGGGTCGCCACGGCTGCGCACTGCGTCTCCGAGGGTGGCTCCGCCGTCGCCTCGCCATCGGCGCTGCATGTGGTGGTGGGCCGCCACGACCTCACCACCAACGCCGGGCAGCGCATCCCGGTGGCCGAGGTGCACGTGCATCCGAACTACAATCCGGTCACGTTCGACTCCGACATTGCGCTCCTGCGGCTGCGCTATCCGGCCACGTTGACGACGACGGTGCAGCCGATTGCGCTGGCCACGGCGGGGCATGCAGCGCTCTTTGCGCCGGGCGTGGAGGCGACGGTCACCGGCTGGGGCACGCGCACCGAAGGCGCGCTGGACTTCCCGAATGAACTTTATGAAGTGAACGTGCCGATCGTGGCGCAGGATATCTGCGCTTTCACCTATGCGGCGCAGGGCGCGCAGATTACGAACAATATGCTGTGCGCAGGGGTGCCCATCGGCGGCAAGGACGCCTGCCAGGGCGACAGCGGCGGCCCGCTGATCGTGCCGGACGGCGTCGGCGGCTTCAAGCTGGCGGGCATCGTCAGCTGGGGCATCGGGTGCGCTCGCCCCGGCCTGCCCGGCGTCTACACACGCGTCGCCAATTTCATCGACTGGATCGAGCTCCAGCAGGACACGCTGACGACCGGTCGCTACATGGTGACGGACGGCACCAACCTGCCCGGCCACAGCTACGTGGGCGACGATCGGATCACGACTATCGTGCGCACGCTGCAGATGATGCTGCCCATCATCTCTCGCTGAGCGACGCAAACGAGCGCCTTCTCTCGTTGGGCTGCACGCCGGGAGAAGGCGCTCGTTCTTTCTGTCTCGTCCTTCATCTTCCTTGCTCTTCGCCTTTTTCGTCCTCCAGCCGGGGACGACACGCGCCGGTCACAGCATGCTCAATTGTGCGTTGGGAGGGGCGGGCGGCCACACCGGCAACGGGATGCGGGACGCCAGCAGATTTTGAAGGCGACGCAGGCTGGCGGGCGAATGCCCCTCGTAGGTATTGTGCATGTAGCCGAAGACCTCCACGCCGCGCCGCGCCAACCGCTCGATGCGAGCCGCCCATTGTGCAAGTTGCTCATCGCGCAACACCTGCAATTCCCGATCTCCCTGGGGGCCGTTGCGGTCGTCGCCGATCCAACGGATGTAGGCAAACGAAGGAGCGCCTGCGCCGAGCAGCTCCAGCCACGCATCGAAAAGATCGCTGCTCTTTTCTCGATCGACCAGCGCCAACGCAAAGCCTCGTTCGGCGAGGAAGCGGGCGAACGCCGGCGTCATCAGGTCGGCGGCGCGCACCTCGACCGCCAGCCGTAGATCACTCGTCTCCTGCGCCAGCCAGTCGAGAAAGGCCGCCAGCGCGCGGCCGTACAACCTGCGCGTGAAATCAGGCGGAAATTGAAAGAGCGCAGGCGCCGCAGCGTCGCCCAGGGCGCGCAACGCATCCAAAAACGCTCGCGTCGGCGTCTCACAATCGACCAGCCGACGCTCATGGGTGATCAGGCGAGGCGCTTTGAGCGCATAGGTGAAACCCGGCTGTGCGCTTTCCACCCAGGCGAGCAACGTCGCCGGCGCCGGGATGGCGTAGAAGCTGGCGTTCACCTCCACGGTGTCGAACTGGCGGATGTAGTAGGCCAGATACTGCGTCTTGGGCAATTTTTCAGGGTAAAAGACCCCGCGCCAGCCATCGAACGTCCATGAAGAGGCGCCGAGATGGATCGGCGCCAATTTTTGTTCATTCTGCTGTAAATCAAGTTCGTTCATATCCACAATCTACGATCTCTCGTCGTCATACACAAATCGTCGCCAGCACTTTTTGTGCAAAACGCACATTGCACGGTTGCCGCCTCCCGCTTTATGATTCAAAAGTGGTTATACGCAACGGCGCATCCGGCAATGGGGCATCTTGAAAAACCTTTCACCATCATTTTGTTGTCATGGGAGTTTGTGTCAATGATTAAACGATTTGTTCACGCAGCATTGATTGGCGTACTGCTGAGTTTAATGGCGACCGCTGCATTTGCCCAAGATGGCGACGTCAGCGCAGCCGAGATCACGTACGCCATCAACAACTTCGCCCTGTTCATTTGCGCTGTGCTGGTGCTCTTCATGCAGGCGGGCTTTGCGTTGGTGGAGCTCGGCTTCAATTCTTCCAAAAATGTTGTGAACATCATGTTCAAAAACCTGCTCGACCTGGCAGCGGGCGTCATCGTCTTCTGGTTGGTCGGCTTTGGGCTGATGTACGGCGCAAGCGCATTGATCCCCGGCGTGCTCGCCTGGGGCGGCGTAGGGGTGAGTCAGGTTGGCTCCGATCTGGAGGGGCTGAATCCCCAGGTCGATTTCCTCTTCCAGGTGGCGTTTGCTGCGACGGCGGCGACGATCGTATCCGGCGCTGTGGCAGGCCGCATCAAGGTGAGCGCCTATTTGATCTACACCATCTTCATCACCGGTTTGATTTATCCTATCAGTGGGTTCTGGCAATGGGGCGGCGGCTGGCTGAGCGAGCTGGGCTTCCATGACTTTGCAGGTTCGCTGGTGGTGCATGCGGTGGGCGGTTTCGCCGGGCTGGCGGGCGCCATCGTGCTCGGCCCGCGCATCGGGCGCTTCGCCAAAGACTCGCCGAAGCACATGTTTGCGCCGCACAACTACGCCTTCGCCGGCCTGGGGGTCTTTATCCTCTGGATCGGTTGGTACGGCTTCAACCCCGGCAGCCAGCTTGCCTTTGTCGGCTCCGCCAACACCGACGCCGTGATGTTGATTGCCGTGAACACAACGCTTGCCGCTGGCGCAGGCGCAGTAGCCGCCATGCTTTTTACATGGTTTCTGATCAAGCGTCCCGACCTCGGGGCGACGCTCAACGGCGCGCTGGCGGGGCTGGTGGGCATCACGGCGAACTGCGACTCGGTCACCAATGCGTCCGCCATTTTGATCGGCGCCATCGCCGGCGTGATCATGGTGCTTGCAACCATCTTGCTTGAACGTTTGAAGATCGATGACCCGGTGGGCGCATGGCCGGTGCACGGCGCGGCCGGCATCTGGGGCGGTTTGGCCGCTGCGATCTTCGGTGGGCATTCACTGGTGGCGCAAATTATCGGCTCGATCGCCATTCCCGCCTGGGCCTTCCTCACCTGCTTCGCCCTCTTCTCCGCCCTCAAAGCGATCGGCCAACTGCGCGTCTCGCCTGAGGAGGAGGAGATCGGCCTGGACCTCACCGAGCACGGCACTGCCGCCTATTCGCTGACCGGCCTGGGCGTGCTCAGCAGCGACTGATTTCACCTGGTTTCCACCTCGTTTCAGGGCCGCTCCTGGATGCGTGTGTCCAGAAGCGGCCTTTGTTTTTTCCGTCGATCGGTTACCCTCCAGGTGCGATTCGTGCTATGATGCAGCCTATGGACAGCGAACGAAGGCGCGTCATTCTGCTCTTCCTCGACGGCGTTGGCCTGGGCGAGGACGATCCGGCGATCAATCCTCTGGCCGGCGACGCCTATCCGACGTTGCGTGCACTGCTCGATGGAAGACGCCTCGTGGCGCAAACAGGACGGCTTTCCACCGCCGACGCCGAGTTGATCCCGACGGACGCCGCGCTAGGCGTTCCCGGCCGGCCCCAGAGCGCCACAGGACAGGCGACTCTGCTCACGGGCGTCAATGCAGCGCAGCATCTCGGCGAGCATTACGGGCCGCGTCCCGACGCGCGCCTGCGCGCCTTGTTGGACGAGCACAGCATCTTCCTGCGCCTGTCTCAAGCCGGTCGCTCGCCCTATTTCTGCAACGCCTACCCGCAGCGTTACTTCGACGCCATCCGGCGCGGGCGTCGTCTGCTGAGCGCCATCCCCTACGCCGCCGTCGTCGCCGGACAGGCGCTGCTCACCTACGAAGACCTCTGCGCCGGGCGAGCGCTCTCGGCGGATTTCACAGGAGAGGGATGGCGCAGCGAGCTGGGTTATCCAGACGCGCCGATCTACTCGCCTCGCGAAGCCGGCCACGCCCTGTGGAGACTCAGCGCTCCCTACGATTTCGTTTTCTTTGAGCTGTGGCAGACCGATCTTCTCGGCCACGCCGCCGATCGTCAGGGGGCGATCGCCTTTTTTCAGCGCTTCGACGCCTTCCTCGCCGGCCTGCTCGAGGTCGTAGACCTGGCGCGCACGTTGATCATCGTGACCAGCGACCACGGCAACGTGGAAGATTGCAGCCATGGCAAGCACACCGCCAACCCGGCGCTGACGTTGCTCTTGGGGGCGGAGCGCCAAATGCACGCCGCCTCGATTTCCAGCCTCGCCGATTTTGCACCGATCATTCTGCGCTTCCTGGGCGTTCCTGAACCAGAAACAATACGATCGCCAGGGAAAGTGTGACGATTGCGGCCGACGACCACGCCAGCGCCGGCACCCCGGCATGCACCAGCAGCCACGGGCCGGTGAAGCCCGCCGCCGTTGCGCCCGCCAGAGACACCGCAGCGCCCAGCGTCATGGTCTGTCCGCGATGCAACGGCGTCTGTTCACTGAGCAGGGGAAAGTGGCTGACGATGTTGAACTCGAAGAACATGCGGGCGGCTCCGATAATTGCAATCGCAGGAATGACGCCGACGTTCAGAAAAGGCATCAGCAGGTATCCGATGAGAGAACCGAGGACGCCGATCAGCACGCTGCGCTTCTTGCCGATGCGATCGGTGAAGAGGCTGACGGAAACGCTCGCCGCCAGGTCGAACCATCCAAAGACAAAGGCGACCAGCCCCAACGCCGCTGCGTCCAGGCCATAGTCCTGCGCCAGCCATGCCCCGTGTGCGATCATCACCTGCATGGCGGCGAAGTAGCTGAGCGCACCGGCCAGAATCGTGGCGTAGGTGGAGCGGCGGTTGGAGGGAATCACCACAACGTCCGCGATTTTTTGCAGCCAACCTCTGGGCTGCTCATTGGAGCCGACCGTCGGGATTCGATGACGGGGAGCCGCAGGCATGGCGCCGAACACAAAACTCATGACGAGCATGCCGGCGGCCAGAAGAAAGAAAGGTACGCGCCAGTTCGTCGCTGCGATCAACACCCCGATCAAGGACAGGCCGAGAATGCCGGTCAACGCCCAGGAGTATTCGATCATGCCCAGGCCGCGGGCGCGCAGGGCGTAGGGCAGGCGGCTGCTGACAAAGGCCTGCAAGTTCGGCACAAAGGCGCCGATGCCCAGCCCTGAAAGCACCATCGCCAACGCGACCATCCATGCCGCGCTGCTCGCGCCGAGCAACAAGAAACCCGCCGCGCTCAACCACAGCGCGCTGCGGATCACCGGCCGGTAGCCGTGGCGGTCCGCCAAGGCGCCGCTCACCGGCGCAAAGACGCCCATGGCGCTGCGCAGCCCCACCAGCCGCCCCAACTCGACGACGCTCATGCCCAAACCGGCTGCAATCACCGGCAGAAAGGGGTTGAAAATCTGCGCGCCGATGTCAACGAGCAACTTGCCCGTCATGCTGACGCCGATGAGACGGGCGAAGGAAAGCTCAGTCTTGGTTTGTGCACTTTGCACAGGGTTGCCCCCAATTTCAGGTTTGGATAGAATGTTCGCTGCGCGCTTCCGGCAAGCCGAATGCGCACCCCCAGATCAGGCGTGCGGCGATTCTTCCGGCGTCATCACCCGCAACAACACGGCGTCCTCTTCCGCGCGAATCTGGAACTCTCCCAACGCCGCAGGCAGCAACGCCCATTCGACTGCCTTCAATGTCACCGGCTCGGCGTGGGAATCGATCGTCGCCCTGCCTTGCAACACCGCCCAAATCTCAAAGGTCGAACCGTCGCACAGGCCGTAAAACGCATGGCCGGCCGGCAGCGTGATGCGCTCTGTCTCGAAATAAGGACAGCGCGCCAGTCGTTCAACGCGCAGCCCCTCTTCGTCGACCAGCACTTCCGGCGTGGCAGGCTCCGGCGCAATCTGCTCGAAATTGAGCACGTCCAGCGCCTTTTCCAGATGCAACGGCCGCGGCCGCCCCCAATCCCAGATGCGGTAGGTGGTGTCGCTGTTCTGCTGGATTTCCGCCACCATGATGCCCGGCCCCAGCGCATGGATCGTTCCCGCAGGCACGAAGATGACGTCGCCCGGCTTGACCGGCACGCGATGCAGCCCTTCGACGCTGGCCTCCGTGCCGATGACCGCTGCGTACTTCTCGCGCGTCATGCCCGGCGCAAAGCCGTAGATCAGCTCCGCTCCTGGCTCGGCATGCAGCACCACCCACATCTCGGTCTTGCCCGGCTCGCCCTCGTGCGCCATGGCGTACGCGTCGTCCGGATGCACCTGGATCGATAGCCAGCGGTTGGCGTCGAGGATTTTGATCAACAGCGGGAATTTGCCCATCTCCAGCGCGCGACGATTGCGCTCGCCGACAAGCGCCTCGCCGAGCAACGCCTGCACTTCCGGCAGCGTCTTACCCTTGAGCGGCCCGGCGTTGACGACGCTTGACCCGTTCGGGTGCGCAGCGATGTCCCAACTCTCGGCCACAACGCCCTCGGGGATTTTGCGCCCCAGCTTCGTCTCCAGGTTGCGGCCGCCCCACGGATAGTCCTTAAAGACCGGGTCGAAGGTCAACGGATAGATCAGCTCGTCGGCGACATTTTCACTCATAGCAATTCCTTCTCTCACGGATAAATACCGATTTTTGCGGTCTATCAAAAACGCGCGGCTGCGAGCCGCACCTCCCTTCTCCCCCCGCTCCCAGCCTTGGGAGAGGGGGCAAGGGGTGAGGGCCTGCCCAAGACGGGCGGCTGCGAGCCGCCCCTACGGCGCCCTCCTTCTCCCAACTGCGAGGTCTGCGGCGTCCCCTTTCTCCCCCTCTCCCAGGATTGGGAGAGGGGGTCGGGGGGTGAGGGCCGCACCTCCCTTTCTCCCCCTCTCCCAGCCTTGGGAGAGGGGGCAGGGGGTGAGGGCCACACCTCCCTTCCCCCATAACTTCTCTTACTCAAACTTGATTCCCTGCGCCAGGGGCAGATCGCGCGACCAGTTGATCGTGTTCGTCTGGCGGCGCATGTAGGCCTTCCATGCATCGGAGCCGGACTCGCGACCGCCGCCCGTGTCTTTCTCCCCGCCGAAGGCGCCGCCGATCTCCGCGCCTGACGTGCCGATGTTGACGTTGGCGATGCCGCAGTCTGACCCCTCGACGGAGAGGAAATACTCCGCCTCGCGCAGGCTGTCGGTGAAGATGGCGGAGGAAAGCCCCTGGGAAACGTCGTTGTGCAAGGCGATGGCTTCCTCCATGGTGCGATAGGTGAGGATGTAGAGGATCGGCGCAAAAGTCTCCTCTTTGACGATCTCCGTCTGCGCCGGCATGCGGATGATTGTCGGCTCAACAAACTGGGGGCCGATGTCCGGCCGCGGCCTGCCGCCGGTGAGCACCTGACCGCCATCGGCCACGGCGCGTTCGATGGCGCGCAGCATGGCCTCTACGGCGCGGCGGGTGGCGAGCGGCCCCATCAGCGTGCCCGGCTGGAGCGGATCGCCAATGCGCACCTGCTGATAGGCCTTGACGAGGCGATCGCTCAATTCATCGACGACCGCTTCGTGCACGATGAGGCGTCGCGTCGTTGTGCAGCGCTGCCCGGCCGTGCCGACGGCGCCGAAGAGAATGGCGCGCACCGCCAGATCGAGGTCGGCCTTCTCCGTGACGATGATGGCGTTGTTGCCGCCCAACTCCAGCAGCGGGCGACCGAGACGGGCGGCGACCGTCTGGGCCACGCGGCGACCGGTCGGAATCGAGCCGGTGAAGGAGATCAACGGCAGTCGGCGGTCCTCCGCCATGCGCTGGCCGATGTCGCCTGCGCCGACGGCGAGCGTGAAGACGCCCGTCAGCCCGTGGTCGGCCATCACTCGATTGGCGAGATGCTGCACCGCCACGCCGCAGAGTGGGACCAGCTCGCTCGGCTTCCAGACCATCGTGTCGCCGCAGACGGCGGCGATCGCCGCGTTCCATGACCAGACCGCCACCGGAAAGTTGAAGGCGGTGATAATGCCGATCGGGCCGAGCGGATGCCATTGCTCGTACATGCGGTGCGCAGGCCGCTCCGAGTGCATGGTCAGGCCGTAGAGCTGTCGCGAGAGGCCGACGGCGAAGTCGCAGATGTCGATCATCTCCTGCACTTCGCCCACGCCCTCGGCGCGAATCTTGCCCATCTCCAGCGAGATCAGCTCGCCTAACGGCTCCTTGTATTCGCGCAAAATGGCGCCGAAATCGCGGATCACTTCCCCACGCTTAGGGGCCGGCGTAGTGCGCCAGGTGCGAAAGGCGGCCTGCGCATCGGCTACGACGGCGTCATAGGCGGCGGCGTCGGCGGGGATCACCTGGGCGATCGGCTCGCCCGTCGTCGGGTTGTAGGAGGTGATCGGCGACGCGCTGCTTTCCGGCCAACGCCCCGGCCCACTGCACGCGCCGGCGTTGATTGTTTTCAAGTTCAATTTTTCAAGCAGTGCATTCATCATGGCCCCTCTTTTCTTCCCGCATCTTCTGGGAATGCGCTTGATTGCTCACAAACCGCTTCATTATGGCCCATCATAAACCAAGCCAGGATTTTTCCGAAGAAAAGACATCACTCTGCTGGTCAGACGATTGTGAGCCATCAAAATCCGACGTTTGACCGAATAAAAAAGAAGGGGCGCATATTATAGTGAAGCCAAATTTCCAGAAAATCCCGTCTTAAAATGACGCGCCCCGAACACCTACGAACATCAAAGTGCACAACAACCATCAAGATATACAACGCAGATTGAGGAGCAGGCTTTATGGCTGCAGTCAAAACGCCCGGTCAAGTCTTATGGGTCGCCTTTGCACTGCTGGCGGTTATGCTGTTGGGAGCTTGTGGTCGGGAGACCGACGGCGCCGCGCAGTCGATCTTCGAACGACAGGGCTTGGAGACCTCGACGCCAGGGGCGCGCGCCGATCGGCTGAAGATTGCCCTGGTGATGAAGACGCTGACCAATCCTTTTTTTATCGAAATGGAGAAAGGGGCGCGTCAGGCGCAGGATGAGTTCGACGTGGACCTGGTGGTCAAAACCGGCGCTCAGGAAACATCTATTGAACAGCAGATTGCTATCGTTGAGGAATTGATCAAGGCTGAGGTTGACGCCATCGTCATCGCCCCGGGCAGCTCCACCGAGTTGATCCCGGTTCTGAAAAAAGCGCAGGACGCCGGCATTGTCATCATCAACATCGACAATCGCCTGGATCAAGCGCTTTCTGAGGAGCTTGGGTTGGTCGGCGTGCCGTTCATCAGCGTCGACAACGTGCGTGGGGCCTACCTTTCCGCCAAATGCATCGCCGATCGAATCTCCGAGCCGACGGATGTCGCCATTCTGGAGGGCATCCGCGAGGCGAAAAATGCGCAAGATCGCAAGACGGGGGCCGAACGCGCCTTCGCCGAAAACCCCAATATCACCCTCGTCGTCAGCGAAACGGCGCACTGGAAGATCGATGAAGGCTATGCGGTGATGCGCCAAATGTTGGAGCAGCATCCGTCGATTCGGGGCGTATTTGCTGCAAACGACATGATGGGGCTGGGCGCCATCGCCTATCTGGAGGAGAGCGGTCGCACCGACGTCATGGTGGCTGCATACGATGCGTTGCAGGAGGCGCTGGAGGCGGTGAAAGCAGGCAAAATGCTCTGCACCATCGATCAACAGCCGGCGAAACAGGGGTATCTGGGCATCCAGGCCGCCGTCAAAGCGCTCAACGGCGAGTCGCTCCCCGATGAAATTTTGCTCGACGTATTGCTGATCGACCAACGCAATGCACAGTAATCGCCTTGTGAGATGGAATGGCTGCCGCAATGCAAATGAATCGATTCAGGTTCAACCTGCTCTCGAAGTTCCTGGCGTTTATCGGCTTGATCGGCGTCCTTCCCCTGGCGGCGATGGGGCTAATCTCCTATCAAACTGCAGTGCGCACGGTCGAGATGCAGGCCAGCCGTCACACCCAACAACTCACCGTTCAGCAGCGTCGATATCTCGATCTACTCCATCAGGAAATCGAAAGCCTGATCGAAAATCTTTCCAGCGTAGACGATATTAAACTGGTCGCCGGGCAGACAGCAGAGGAGACCAACACTTACACGCGGCTGGCGACGCAGGCGCGGATCGGCTACATCCTCAGCGGCTACACCAATCTGCGCGGGTTGGTGTCGATCGACATCTTTACAGCAGGCGGCGACCACTATCATGTGGGAGACACGCTCGACTTTAAGGAGTTGCGGACTGACGTCCTGGAGCGCATCTGGAACGCGGCGAAAGCCGCCGAAGGTCGGATCGTCTGGCTCGGGCTTGAAGACAACATCAACGACGCCTCCAAGATGTCTAAAGTGATCGTTGCAGCCCGTCTGCTCAACGTCATTCCGGGCCTCACCCCTCCCACGCGGCCGGTCGGGCTGCTGGTGGTCAACTACGACCCCAACAGTTTGCCCAGCCATTTCGTCGATGGATATCGGGATGAAGACGCCTTGATGTTGATCGTCGATCCCTCGCGTCGCGTGGTGTACGCCACCGAACAAAAGCTCGTCGGCGCCGTGCTTTCCCGCACCTTCTACGCTCGACTGCGACAAGCCGGCGAGGGTTCATTTGTAGAGACGATCGAAGGGCACCCCACCTTCGTTTCATTCAGTCGCTCTCTCCAGAGCGGCTGGACCGTCCTCAATTTCACGCCGATGCGGACGCTGACCGAGCCGGCGACGCAAATTTTTTACGTGACCAGCTTTTTGCTGGTGGGAAGCCTCCTGTTGGTCGGGGTGGGCGCACTGTTCGTCTCCCAATCGATTGTGGCGCCGATCAAACAGATCACGCGTGGCTTCCAGCAAATTCAGCGCGGGGAGCTTGATAAAACGCATCCTCTCAAAGTTCGCTCCCAAGACGAAATCGGCGACCTGACGCGCTGGTTCAACGTTTTCCTGGATTCGCTTGCAGAAAAACAACAGACGGAGCGGGAGCTGATCGCCGCCAGAAACGCCGCCGAAGCCGCCAATCGCGCCAAAGGCGAGTTCCTGGCCAACATGAGCCATGAAATTCGCACCCCCATGAACGGCATCATCGGCATGCTGCATCTGATGCAGAACACGCCGCTCACCGAAGAGCAACGCGATTATCTCACCACCGCCGTCCAATCCGCCGACGCTCTCCTTCACCTCCTCAACGATATTCTCAACTTCTCCAAGATCGAGGCGGGCAAACTCGACTTGGTTCCACAGCTCTTCGATCCTCATGCCCTGGTGGAAACGCTCATCAAGGCGCATTCTCCCATCGCCGACGCCAAATCGATCCGTCTCAGGTCTCAAATTGCAGAAGGTGTGCCCAGGCGCCTGATCGGGGATGAGCTGCGTCTCCGCCAAATTCTCACCAACTTGCTGAGCAACGCGATTAAATTCACCGACCACGGCGAAGTTTCGCTTTCAGTGGCTGCAACGCCAAGCCAAGAAGGGCGCATCGAGTTGCTCTTCTGTGTAGCAGATACAGGCATCGGCATTCCACCGGAAAAACTGACCTCGATCTTTGACGCCTTCGTTCAGGCGGATGCCTCTTCGACGCGGCGCTTCGGCGGCACCGGACTGGGACTCACCATCTCCGCCCGCCTTGTAGCCATGATGGGCGGCCGCATATGGGTGCAAAGCAAGGTGGGCGAAGGGTCCACCTTTTTCTTTACGGCGGTTTTCGACCCAGCGCCCCAGACGGCGGCCTCGGTCTCGACTCCTGCGCAAGCGCCGCAGCCGCCTCTGGAATCGGCCGGCTGCGCATCCGGCGATTCGTCACAAGGGGAGCTGGAGGCGGAACGCGCGGCCCCTCCCAGGCTGCGCGTCCTGTTGGCGGAAGACAACGTCGTCAATCAGAAAGTCGCCGTGCGCTTCTTGCAAAAATACAACTTCGAGGTGGCGGTCGTTCATAACGGCGCGGAGGCGCTCGCAGCCCTTTCCCACGAGGAGTACGACCTGGTGCTCATGGATGTTCAAATGCCGGTGATGGACGGCCTGGAAGCTGTTCAGCGCCTGCGCAAGCAGGAGGCGGCAACAGGCCGCCACCTCCCTGTCATCGCCATGACCGCACACGCCATGCAAGGAGATCGCGAGCGATGCCTGGCAGCCGGCATGGATGGATACGTCTCCAAGCCATTCAAAATGCACGAACTGCTTGCAGAGATTGCGTCGCTGCTGCCGGGGCATGCCATCGTCGCGTCGGACACTGCAACGGAATCGTCCTCCGCCTAAAACAACAGAGGCATTCGCACTCCCCAATATAGCCATAGAATTTGGCTGCAATCCCAAAAAACATACAAGACACCCAACTTATTGACAATTCATCTGTAATCGATTACAATATAATTATCAATTTGCTGTCAATTTTCAAAAAAGCTCAGTCTCCCCAGTCGGCGACCGGCTGAGCACTTTTTGCGGTTTTGTCGTTTCGTACTTGGATAGTATAATTTCATCTGCCCTTTTGTTTGTGTTTCAAAGCTGCTGATCTTCTGTGACGCCTCTTCAACTGGCTGGTGAGATAACGAGCTGGTGATGAGGCATCTTCGTCGAGAACCATTGCGCATTGTTCGTTCTGGCTCAAATCAAATGCAGGAGCCAGACCGCCCAAATACTTTTCTGGCCGACGGCCTGTTGCAATGGAACGAGGCGAAGGAGTATTCTGGGTGAAACTTTCTTGATTCGGCAGCGAATTAAGAAAGTTTTGATCGGTTGGTTCACCGATAAGTTGCTGTGCACCAAAATGTTCATCACAACAAATTTCAGGAGGTAATTTTATGTCGAATCAGCGAGGGTTAGGTTTACTCTTGTGGCTGGCGGTCATCGTCGCCCTGGTTGCAGGGTGCGCCGCACCGGCGGCTCCGGCCCCTGCGCCGGCGACGGCTGGCGAAGCCGTCGCCACCGAAGCAGCGCCTGCAGAGGCGGCGCCTGCGGAAGCGGCGCCCGCCGAAAAGCGCCCCTATATTCCGGTCATCTCCAAGGGCTTCCAGCATCAATTCTGGCAGGCTGTAAAGCTTGGCGCAGAGCAGGCGGCCGCCGACTACAACGTCGACATCACCTTCGAGGGGCCGGCGACGGAAGCCGAGGTGGACAAGCAGATCGAAATGCTTGAGGCGGCGCTGGCGAAGAATCCCGACGCCATTTGTTTCGCTGCGTTAGACACGCGCGCTGCGATTCCTCTGCTGGAAGAAGCCCATGCGCGCGGCATTCCGATCGTCGGGTTTGACTCCGGCGTGGACAGCGACATTCCGGTCGCCACCGCTGCGACCAATAACATCGCTGCAGCAGCGCTGGCGGCGGATAAGATGGCCGAGTTGATCGGCGGCTCCGGCAAGGTGGCGGTGCTGGTGCACGACCAGACCAGCCGGACGGGCATCGACCGCCGCGATGGGTTCGTCAACCGCATCCGCGAAGCATACCCGGACATCGAGATCGTCAACATCGATTACGGCGGCGGCGACCATCTGCGCTCCACCGATCTGGCCAAGGCGGTGATTCAGGCCAACCCTGACCTGAAAGGCTACTTCGGCGCCAATGAAGGATCGGCGATCGGCGTGCTCAACGCCGTGACCGAGCTCGGCCGCGAGGGTGAAATCGTGGTGATCGGCTACGACGCTGGCAAGCAGCAAAAAGACGCTGTGCGCTCCGGCGTGATGGCGGGGGCAATTACGCAGAACCCGATCGGCATCGGATACAAATGCGTCGAAGCCGCCGTGAAGGCGATCAACGGCGAGGAAGTGGAGCCGGTGATCGACACAGGCTTCTTCTGGTACGACGCCAGCAACATGGACTCTCCTGAGATTGCTCCTCTGCTGTACGATTGATCGTCTTATTGTAAATTTGTTCGCTTTCAGGAGGGCGATGCCCTCCTGAAAGCCCTTCCTTGAGAGAAAAATTCACCATGGCGGACACTCTGGTTCGGATGGAAGGGATCGACAAATCCTTTCCAGGCGTGCACGCACTAGATCGAGCGCATTTTGAGCTGCGCGCCGGCGAAGTTCACGCACTCGTAGGCGAGAACGGCGCCGGAAAGTCTACGTTGATGAAGATTCTCGCCGGCGTCTACTCGAAAGATGCGGGCGTCATTCTCTATCAGGGGCGCGAAGTGGATATCCCCACCCCGCGCGCTGCGCAAGACCTCGGCATCAGCATGATCCACCAGGAGCTAAACCTGGTCAGTCACCTGACCCTGGCGCAAAATGTTTTTATCGGCCGCGAACCGCGCAAAGCCGTGCGCTTTATGCTGGACGAAGCCAAAATCAATGCGCAGACGCAGGAGTTGTTCGATCTGATGCATCTGCGCCTGGACCCGCGCACCAGGGCGGCGGATCTGACGGTCGCCAAACAGCAGATGGTGGAGATCGCCAAGGCGCTTTCCTTCAACTCGCAAGTGCTGATCATGGATGAACCGACTGCGGCTCTGACGGAATCGGAGATCGAAGAGCTGTTTCGCATCATTCGCCAGCTGCGCGGAAAAGGGGTGGGCATCGTCTATATTTCTCACCGTCTTGAAGAGCTGAAACAGATCGCCGACCGCATCACGGTGATGCGCGATGGTCGCACCGTAGACACCGTAGACGCCGCCGCCGCCACTATCGATCAGATCATCAGCATGATGGTCGGTCGCACCATCTATGAATCTGCGCCGGAAATTCCCGAGAATTCTGACCAGGAAATCGTCTTAGAAGTGCGCGGCTTGAATCGGGCCGGCGTGTTGAAGGATATCCACTTCCATCTTAAAAAGGGTGAAATCTTGGGCTTCGCCGGTCTGATGGGTGCAGGACGCACCGAGGTTGCACGCGCCATATTTGGCGCCGACCCGATCGATTCCGGCGAAATCTACGTCAAAGGCGTCAAAGTGAACATCCAAAGCCCGCGCGACGCCGTCCGTCACGGAATTGGATATCTCTCCGAAGACAGGAAGCGCTTTGGGCTTGCATTGGGAATGGATGTCGAATCAAACATCGTACTGGCTGCACTCGAACGCTTTCTGAATCCGGCAGGGGTCGTCGACAGCGCTAAAACGCGCGAGACGGCGGAGCACTATGTGAAAACGCTCTCCATCAAAACACCCAGCATCAAACAGCAGGTGCGCAATCTTTCGGGCGGCAACCAACAGAAGGTGGTCATCGGCAAATGGTTGACGGCCGACACAGATATTTTGATTTTCGATGAGCCGACGCGCGGCATCGACGTGGGCGCCAAGAGCGAAATTTACAAATTGCTCAACGAACTGGCGCACAGCGGCAAGTCGATCATCATGATTTCGTCGGAGCTTCCAGAAATTCTGCGCATGAGCCATCGCATTGTCGTGATGTGTGAAGGACGCATCACCGGTGAACTGACGGCGGACGAAGCGACGCAAGAGAAAATTATGCGGCTGGCGACCCAGCGCAGCGTCATGGTGACGACGGAGAGTGCGCCTTCCGTCGATGCTGCGCTCGCCAATCAGATGCAGGCCAATTCGTGAGGACTTGATCAGGGTAGGACCATGGCAACCGCAGAAACCACTTTCACCCCAACTCGTCGTCAATCGATCCTGCGCTCCAATGCGGCGCAGAAGGTGCTGGCGTTTGCGGCGTTGATCGCCATCTTTGTCGTTTTTTCGATATTGTCGCCCTTCTTCCGAACGCCGGAAAATGTGATCAACATTTTGCTGGCCACTGCGGTCAACGGCGTGTTGGCGTTGGGCGTGACCTTCGTCATCACGACCGCCGGCATTGATCTGTCGGTGGGAACGGTGATGACGCTCTCCGCAGTGATGACCGGCCTGGCCATCTCAATTTATGGTTTGCCCGTTCCGGTGGGCATCTTGATCGGCGTCCTCACAGGCTCCACGGCAGGTCTGATCAACGGGCTTGTCATTTCGCGCATGCGCGTGCCGCCGTTCATTGCGACGCTGGGCATGATGATGATGGCGCGCGGCCTGGCGTTGGTGCTCTCCACCATTGAGACGGGGACCGTCAAACCGATTTACTTCAACGACACGCCGGTCTTTCGCCAGATTATGATGGGCTCGATCCTGTCGCCGTTGATTTCGCCGATCGCACCGAATTTCAACATCCCGAACGCAGTGGTGATCCTCTTCGCCGCAGCGCTGATCGCCGCCTTCATTCTGTCTAAAACCGTATTGGGCCGTTACACGGTGGCGATCGGCAGCAACGAAGAGGCTACGCGACTCTCCGGCGTCAATGTGGCCAATTGGAAAACAGGCGTCTATGCGCTGGGCGGCACTTTCAGCGGCCTCGCCGGCGTGATGATCGCCTCGCGCTTGAATTCGGCGCAGCCTGCGCTCGGCGTTGGCTATGAGCTTGAGGCAATCGCCGCCGTGGTGATCGGCGGCACTTCGCTCAGCGGCGGACAGGGCACAATTCTGGGCACAATCATCGGCGCCTTCATCATCAGCACACTGACCAACGGTCTGCGCATCATGAATGTGCCGCAAGAATGGCAGTTCGTCGTGACCGGCCTAATCGTGATCATGGCCGTGTACCTCGACATCTTACGACGCCAGCGCACCTGAGGACGAACTCCCAATTTCGTTGCGCATCCTGGCGTCCTTGGCCTGCAAGCGGTCAAGCTTTTTGAAAGATTTCGCTTTCGAAAGGCTGACCGCTTTTTCGATCGCAGGCTATCGCAGCCGCTCCAGCACCGCCTCTCCCACGCAGCGCCCTTGCGCCAGGCCTTGCTCATTCCCCGAGCGAAAGTGGATCCCGCCGTACAGCCGCGACATCGACGCTTCCTCCGCCGCCTCCCAGAAAGAGGCGTACGTGCGCGGGGCGAAGCCGAGCCGCTCCATGCTGGAATCGGTGAAGCCGTATTCTTCGCCGAAGAGCGCAGCCAACACCGTCGCCATGGCAGCCGCCTCCGTCGAGTGACCGGAGGGGTATTCCGGGAAGGGCGGCGTGATCAAGGGATCGGTGACGGCGGCGGCGTTCCAGGTGGGGTCGATGACGTTGCGGATATAGGTGATCGGCCGCAGGTAGTTGTAGCGATACTTGTCGCGCCAACAGACGATGAAGGCGTCGGCGATGGCGACGCCGAGATGCAGGTAGACGTCGGCGGCGCGGGCGAGCGACGCGCTTTCCTCCCGCAAAATCTGCGTGGCGATGGCCAGCGAGTGGCCGGGCGGCGTGGCGGTCAGCACCGGGTCGTCGGCCCAGTAGAGCGCCGTCTCGCGCTGCCAGGGCGTGAGGTTCTTCACCGTGACGTACACTTCCCAGGCCTCCTGATACAGCTGCGACGACGGCTCGGTCGAATAGGGAGGCGGGGGCGGCAGTGCACAGGCGTCGGCGGATGGCAACGCCAACGGACGGTTTCGCCCCCAATAGGGCTGCAGCGCGCGCAAATATTTGGGCGGCGTGGGAGTCCACAATCCCTCTCCCTCCGGCGGTCGATAGGTGCGCGGAAAGTTGTAGAAATAGCCTTCGTGGCCGCCGTCGTGCTTCGACCACTCGAAGATGGCCGCCGCCACCTCGCGGCCGCGGCGGATCGAACGGCGCAACACTTCGGGCGCCGCGTCGGCCTCGTAGCGCGTGCGCATGCTTCTCTCCAGCAGGTCGATCGACTCGCGCACGGAAGCGCCGCCGTGCGCAAAGAGCCGACGCAAGATCGACGCCAGCGCGCTGTTGGCGACCAGCGGCCAGTGATACGCCGCGCCTTCTTCGACAGGCGGCGTCCATTCCAACCCGTTGAGCCGGCCGGCCAGCGTGCGACCATGCGCCATGCCGGGCGCGATCGCCTCGTAGAGCGTCGCAGCGGTGTAGCCGATGGCGCGCGAAGCCACCGGTGGAGAAAACCCAGGCGCCTGGCGGATGAGGTCTTCGAGCAGCGCAAACCACGCCGTGGCCACGCGGTGGTCGTACTCCTCTGCGCCTGGAAGGGCGGAGGACGCCCACTTTGCAGGTTGAAGATCGGGCGGACCCAGCGCCGACGCAGGCGCCGCCTGCCCCGCCACCAGCGCAAGCACAAGTCCCAGTGTGAGGATTCTCCGCCCCAGTGCGCAAGATCGCTTGAACTTGTTCATCTCCCGCTCTGCGCTCCACCTTCTCGCTGCGTCCGACTCAGATTCTTTTCGCCGAAGCGCTCAGCGCGCAAAGGCTCGCCACGGGTTTTTCTCCGTCAGTTGTCGAACAGTGGCTTCGTCGACGCCGGACGCGCGCACTTTGGGCAGAAAGACTTCGCTCAGGTAGGTGTAGGGAAGTTGCGTCCCACCGTTGGGTTTGGACGGATCGTACCAGCCGCGGTCGTGGCTCAGCAGCAGCTGCGCGCCGAACCCTGCGTCGAGCAAACGGTGGATGCGTTCGATGAACCACTCGTCGCTGAAGCCGTCGCTGCCGATGGCGTCGTATTCCAGCCAGCAGCCGCGCTGCGCCATCTCGAGATGAAGGTCAAAGTCCGGCTCCGCCTGCGTGTGAATCCAGAGGAAGCGATCGGCGCGATAGCCGGCCGCCTCGAGGATGTCGAGCTGATCGCGCACCACGCGCCCGCGGATGGTGTGGCTGCCGATCAGCGCGCCCGTAGCCTGGCCGGCGCGCGCCGCCGCGCGTAGAATCTTCGCCTCCACCGGCGTGATCCCGTCGTCGCCGGCGCTGAGCTTGATCCACCCTGCGCGCACGCCGGTCTCCTCGACGCCCTCGCACAACTCGCGCACCATCCACGCCGTCAGCTCCTCCTCCGAAGCGCTGCGCGCCCACGCCGGAACCCACGGCTCGCGATAGACGCCGCTCGCCACGACCACAGGGAAACCGACGGCGTCCGCCACCGCCTTGACGATGTCCACGCGACGCCCCACGCCCACCGGCGTGCATTCGACCAGCGCAGTCACACCCGCCGCACGCGCCGCCTGCAGATAGGGCGCCATGACGGAGACCACCTCTTCCGCGCGTGCATGGCGATAACTCTCCGCCTCGATCGGCCCCAGATCGACAAAAATATGCTCATGCGGCAGGATCAGGCCGAGCGCCTCCTCGTGGAGCGGGCCTTGCGTCGTCCAGAGTTGCTTCGTCATCTCTTCTCTCCTATTGCGCCTTTGCGTTGGCTCTATCTTCACCTGAAAAGCTGGCTGCTTAGTCGCCTGGGATGCGCATTTTCATCCACGGCGCCGTATTGTGGAAGTTGGCGATTGCGCTGCCGGGCGGGTTGACGGCGTCGCACAGGCGGCGCAGTTCGTCGCTGAGATGCATCTCCAACACAGGCAGCGCATGGCGCAGCTGTGCGACGGTGCGCGGGCCGTAGAGCGGCGCAACGACGCCGGGCTGCTCCTTCACCCACAGCAAGGCAAGCTGCGCAGGCGAGACGCCCGCCTCCTGCGCCAGGGCGACGAAGCGATTGCCGGCCGCCACCGCCCGCGGGGTGACGCGTTCGGCGTAGATGCCGCCGCGCAGCGCCGCGCGCGAATCCGGCGGCGGGTGGGCTGCGTCCTGGTAACGGCCCGCCAGGATGCCGGCCGCCAGCGATCCCCAGGGCAACAGCCCCACCCCATGCTTGAGCGCCATGGGAACCAGCTCATTCTCGATGCGGCGGTCGAGCAGGTTGTAGGGCGGCTGCTCGGAAACGCAGCGCGCCAGGCCGCGACGCTCGCTCACCATCAGCGCCTCCATCACCTGCCAGGCGGGGTGGGTGGTGGTTCCGATGTAGCGCACCTTGCCTGCGCGCACCAGCATGTCGAGCGCATAGAGCGTCTCTTCCACCGGAATCTCCGGCGAGGGCCGATGCAGCTGATAGAGATCAATATAATCGGTCTGCAGGCGGCGCAACGAGTCCTCGCACGCGGCCAGGATATGTCGCCGCGAATTGCCGCGGTCGTTCGGCCCCGGGCCAACCGGATAGTGCACCTTGGTGGCGAGCACGACGGCGTGGCGGTTGCGCCGGCGCTGCAGCCAGCGCCCGATGATGCGTTCGCTTTCGCCAGCGCTGTAGCTGTTGGCGGTGTCGATCAGGTTGACGCCGCCGTCGAGGGCGGCGTCAAGGATGGCGTGCGCCTCTGCTTCGCTGAGTGGATTGGCGAAATTGTCTGCGCCCAGCCCTAACGGCGCAACTTTCAGGCCAGAGCGGCCCACCGTTCGATAGTTCATCGCTGCATCTCGACTGCGTTTCCGTTTTTGCAGGCCGCCTGCGCTTTTTCGCAAACGCTGCGCTTCCGGTAGACTTCGTTTGTGGAGTCATTGCACGCTTTATCCATCATTTTCTGCTATCTGCGTTGAATATGCAACAGACGACGATCAAAGTTTCTACGCCTGCGTTCAGCGGGCAGGCCTATGCCCTCTTTGCTGCACTGCTGGCCGTGGACAGCTTTCACTACATCTTTGCGCGGCTGCTGCTGCCGCACATGCATCCCACGGCTTCGGCCTTCTTCGTGCTGGCCATTGCGACCGTCCAGGTGGTCGGCTACGCCGCTGTGCGTGGGGAGCTGCACTGGCGCGTGGCGCAACGTCACTTCTGGTTTTTTGCGTCGGTCGGCTTTCTGATCGCGGCCTCTACGGTGCTGAGCTATCTTTCCATCGCCTACATCGACCCGGGCACGGCCTCCATGCTGGGCAAGGCCGGCATTGTATTCAGCTTGTTGCTTGGCCTCTTCTGGCTACGCGAACGGCTGAATCGGATGCAGGCGATGGGCGCCGCCCTGGCCGTGATCGGAGCCTTCACCATCAGCTATCATCCCGGCGCAGTCATGCAATGGGGAGCGCTGCTCATTTTGCTCTCCACATTTTTCTACGCCTTGCACACCGCCATCGTCAAACGCTGGGGCGACGCCATGCATTTCCTGGACTTTTTCGCCTTTCGTCTGCTCTTCACCTCGGTCTTTCTCTTCTTTTTTGCAGTGGGCGGCGGTCATTGGCGCTGGCCCGATGCGCCGACCTGGCTCCTGCTGCTCCTGACCGGGACGGTCGACGTCGTGATCAGTCGCGCCCTCTACTATAAAACGTTGCGTCTATTTCCGATGAGCATTCACACCATTATCCTGATGCTCAGCCCGGTGGCGGCGATTGCGGCGTCGTTGGCGCTCTTCGGAGAATTTCCCGGAGTCCAGGAGCTGGTCGGCGGCGCCATGGTGCTGATGGGCGTGTGGATTGTGAACCGCGCTCACAGCAGTTGATGTCCTGGTTTGCAGGGAATGAAATTCGAGCGTTCTGTGCATCGCAGCCGCCTGTGGTATCATCCCTAACTGTGGAGACGCTTTCAATGCAGTGGACGCCTGCGCAACCTGCCTTTGTTGCGCTGCTCAATGCATTCATCGAGTTCACCGATCCCGTCTACATTGTGGGCGGCGTCGTGCGCGATTTCCTGTTGGGGCGGACCGATAAGCTCAATGACCTCGACGTCGTCGTCAAAGCGGACGCCAATGCCGTTGCGCGGCGTGCGGCGGATCGCCTTGGGTGGGCCTATTACCCTCTGGATGCAGAGCGCGACGTGGCGCGGCTGGTCTTCACGGCGAGCCGCGCGCCGCTCGTGTGCGACGTCGCAGCTATGCGCGGCGGCGACCTGGAAACGGACCTGCAGGCGCGCGATTTTACGGTGAACGCAATGGCCCTGCGCTGGCGCCGCGACTGCGCCTCGGAGCTGATCGACCCCGGCGCCGGCCGCAGCGACCTCTCGACGCGACTGTTGCGCCGTATGACCCCTTGGAGCCTGGCGGAAGACCCCGTGCGGCTGCTGCGCGCGGTGCGGTTGGCCGTTCAGCTCGACTTCGCCATCGAAGAAGCCACGCTGACGCAGATGTTGCGCCTGGGCGATGCGCTGCGCCTCGTCAGCGCCGAGCGCATACGCGATGAACTGTGGAAGATGCTGGCGCTTTCCGAGCCGGACAGGGCGCTGGAGATGTTGCGAGAATTTCATTTTTTGCACATCGTCCTGCCCGAAGTGGCGCAAATGGAGGACGTCGCCCAAAGCGCGCCGCACGACGTCGACGTTTACCGGCACACGCTGCGCGCTGTGCGCTACGCTGTTGCACTGCGCGATTGGCTCCTCGGCGAGCGCGCCATCGAACATACGCCAGCCGGCGCAACGCTCGCCGCAGCATTGGCGCCCTATCGGAGCAGGCTTCGTCAGACGCTGCTCGAAATCGTGGCTGCAGAGCGGCGTCTCGTCGATTGGCTGGTCTGGTTTGCGCTGTGGCATGATGCAGGCAAGCCCGCCACCCGCACCGTCGATCAGACGGCGGAGGGGTCGCTGCGCTATCGCTTTCTGGGTCACGAGGAAGTCGGCGCCAGGCTGGCGGGGCAGCGCATGGAGGCGCTCAAATTCAGCCGCCATGAGATTGCGCTGCTGCAGGCGGTGACTCGCCTGCACATGCGTCCTCACCATCTGCACGCCGCCTTCGGCGATCAGCCGCTCAGCCGGCGCGCCTGCTATCGCTTCTTTCGCGACGCCAGCCAGAGCGTCTATGGCAGCGCCGCGCACGCCGACGTCGGCGTCGCCACCGTGCTGCTGGCGCTGGCGGACTATCAGGCCATTTTCGCCGAAGCGCCGCCGGATTGGACGGCGTACGTGCGTCACGCCGTCGATCTGATCCAATTCGGCCTGGGGCCAGATGGCCTGGAGGAGGTGCGCAAGCCGCTCGTGGATGGACGGATGCTGATGCACTATTTCAAGTTGGAGCCTGGGCGTCAGGTGGGTGAGTTGTTGGAGCAACTGCGCGAGGCGCAGGCCGCCGGCGAAATCAAGACGCCGGAAGAAGGGCTGGCGCTGGCTGCGGAACTGCTGGCCGGAAGTCGATAGATGTCTCAGCGCTTATCGCAACGAGCGGATCACTCGCAGGAATTCTGCCCACACCTGGCGCAGATTTCTGTCGCGCAGCGTCGTGAACCGCCCGTTGAATTTCCCAGTTTCGAGAATCAATGCCTGGCCTCCGGCGCAGCGGAGATGATCTTGCTCGGCGATCAGGCAAGCTATTGTCTCTCCGGCCAATATCGCGGGTGTCCACGCTTCCGTCGCGTCACAAACGCCGACCCTGCATTCATCCCGCTTCATGCCGTCGCAGAAGACGCCTGGGCGGGGATGCAGCCGCTCGACCTTCCCGGCGGAGCTCCCTTCGAGCCGCTGCTCGGCGAAGAAGAGCAGGAGGAGGACAGCCGAAAGCGCTGGGCCTGGATCGGCGCAGCGTTGGTCTTCGTCTCGGTTTTTCTGTGCAGCGGCATGGTCGCCACCTACGCCGGTTGGCAATGGATCGCGCGCAACCTGCCTGCGCGTGCGACCGGCAGCGTCGATACGGTCAGCGCCGCCAACGCAGCGCCGACGCCTGTAGTCTTTATTGTCCAAACTGCGACTCCAGAGCCTGCGCCGGGGAGCGCCCCGCCGATCGCGCCGCCCGCCGCCAACGCACCGCCCTCCTTTCCCGAAGCGGTGACGCCGACGCCGATCGTGCTCGCACTGCCCGAGACGGGCGTGCAGCTCCCCCCGGCCGTTTCCGGCGAAGGCGCGGCCTCAAACTCAGGCGATGCGCCGCCGTTTAACATCGACCTGGCCATTCCCACGCGTCGACCGACGCCGATCTTCGACCTGCCCACCTCCACGCCGGCCAACGGGGCGCTGCCCACGCCCACCGACACCGCCACGCCCACGCCGATGGGCACGCCGATCATCGTTTTTGGGCCGGACGAGCCAGCTTTGCCCAAAGGAGGGTGCACCTTCATTCGCTGGAATGTCCAGAACGTGCGCGAAGTTTATTATGAAAATTTGCCGATGAACGGTCAGGGTGAACGAGAAGAGTGCATCCGAGACAAAGACGAGGTCTATCGCTTGCTCGTCGTCCTCCCCGACGGCTCTGCGCAGGTGTACACGACGACGGTCGCCTACCTGCCGCCGACGCCGACGATCACGCCGACGCCTAGCTTCACGCCGGAGCCGATCTTCACGCCGACATGGACGCCGCAGCCGCCGACGCCGACGCCAACGCCCAACATCCGCTACGGCGTCGTGCTGGCGCCCGCCAACGGGAGCGAGGCGACCTGCAACCGGGGCCAGCGCTGTGAAGTGGGGTTGTTGATGACAAACAGCGGCGAGGCCAGCGACACGCTCTACCTGGCGATCGTGCAGCCCGGCGCCTTTGCGGCCCAACTTTGCCGCCCCGACGGCGTATGCGCCGCCAATGACCTGAGCGTCGCCGGCGTCGGGCCTGGCAACACTGCGTATGTAATGTTGCGCGTGGAGGTGCCGGCGGACGCGTCGCCGCAGTCGACGACCTATGGGTTGGTGGCCTCCAGCGGAGGATCGGGGCGCAATGTCGTTTCGCAACAGGCGTCGATTGTGGTGACCGCACCCTGAGGCCCTCTTGTGCAGGGTTCATCCCCATTTGACGAATCAGGCAATGCGCTCTGAACATAGAGATCGCCTATGAGTTGGTTGATTGTCGCCGGCGTCATCGTGTTCTTGATCGCCGTGAACGCGCTTTACGTCGCCGGTGAATTTTCTGTAGTCAGTTCGCAGCGCTCACGGCTCGCCGCCATGGCGGAGGAGGGCAACCGCACAGCCGGCTGGCTGCTTTCCGTCATGCAGCAGCCGGCGCAGCTGGACCGATTGGTGGCCGCCTGTCAGCTGGGAATCACGCTTTCCAGCCTGGTGCTCGGCTATTATGGGCAGGCGAACATCCTGCGCCTGCTCTCGCCCTGGCTCGATGGCGTCGATGCGGCGGGCCGCATTGCGTTGCAGTCTGCGCTCTCGATCGCCATCCTTCTGACCCTGACCGGTCTGCAGGTGCTCTTCGGTGAGCTGCTCCCCAAGAATGTCGGCCTGCAATATCCGGAGCGAACGGCGCTGTTGACGGCGTCGGCGATGCGCTGGTCGATGGCGCTCTATCGCCCCTTGATCTGGCTGTTCAACGGCTCGGCGCGGCTGCTGCTCCGTCTGCTTGGCGCCCGACCTGTCGCCGAGCACGCCCATATTCACTCTCCGGACGAAATTGTGCTGCTGGTGGAGGAAAGCCGCGCAGGAGGCGTCCTCGAAAAGCAGGAAACCCGGCTGCTCGTCAATACGCTGGAGCTGCGTCACGAAACGGCGCGGCGCGTGATGCTGCCGCGCAATCGCATGCTGGCGGCCCCCGTCGACCAGTCCTGCGAGGAGCTCCTGCGTCTGCTGGCCAACTCACCCTTTTCGCGCCTGCCTCTCTACGAAGAGGACATCGACCACATCGTCGGATTTGTCCACATTCGCGACCTGTTGAAGTTGCACTATCTGCGCCGGACGTCGCCATCGAACCAGGAAGCGTCGTCGCTGAGCGTGCGTGCGCACATGCGGCCGGTGCGCTTCGTGCCAGAAGCGCTGCCCGCCGAAGAAGTGCTTGCCTTGATGCAGCGCGAGCACCTTCATCTCGTGATCGTCCTCGATGAATACGGCGGCACCGCCGGCATGATCACCATCGAGGATCTGTTCGAGGAGATCGTGGGTGAATTCGAGGACGAATTCGACCTCGGCGCGCCGGCGATGGAACTGAAAGCAGATGGCCGTCTCTGGGTGCGCGGGGACGTGCCGGTCGACGACCTGGCCGATCTGCTCGACGTTTCGTTCGAGAGCGAGGAGGCCGACACCGTGAGCGGGCTTGTCATTGAACGGCTGGGGCGGTTGCCCAAGGTGAGCGAGGAGGTCGATGTGAATGGGATGCGCCTGCGCGTCGAGGAGATGGAGCGCACGCGCATCGGGCGGGTCAGCCTGGCGTTGAACGAGATGCAGCGGCTGCGCTGGCAGGAGCGTTACGGATGAGCGAGATTCTGTTTCCGCTGGCGGTGATTGCGTTGTTAATTCTGCTCAACGGCCTGTTTGTCGCCGCCGAGTTTGGCATCGCCTCTGCGCCGCGCACGCGTCTGCAGCAGCTTGCCGAAGAGGGCGTGGCCGCCGCGCGCCGGGCGCTCGACATTCTGCGCACCCCTCGCAAGCTCAACCGCTACATCTCCACGGCCCAGATCGGCATCACGGTCGCCAGCCTGGGGTTGGGCATGTATGGTGAGCACACCGTGGCCGATTGGATTTTGCATGCGCTGGAAGAGCGGAGCGGGGTGTCCAGCGCAGTGGCGCACACCGTCGCCACGATCCTGGCGGTGGGTCTCCTCACCTATTTACATGTCGTCTTTGGCGAAATGGCGCCGAAATCGTTGGCGTTGCAACATCCGGTGGAGACCACGATCCGGATCGAGCGCGCCATGGCGATCGGCGAACGCCTGTTCCTGCCCTTGACCGTCTTTCTCAACTGGGCGGGCGATGCGATCCTGCGCTTGATCCGTCTGCCGCCGGTGAGTCCGGCCGAACGCCTTGCCTCTTCCGCAGAGCTTGCGTATATTGTGGAGGAAAGCACCGCAAGAGGTCTGCTCGACCAGACCGAACAGACCTACATTGAAAACATCTTTGAGTTTCATGAGCGGACGGTGGCGCAGATCATGACGCCGCGCAATCGCATGGCGGCGATCCCGGTGACAGCCGATGAACGCGAGGTGCTGGAGACGCTGACCTTTCAGCCCCATTCGCGCTATCCGGTGTATGAGGGCGACCGCGATCACATCGTCGGCATCCTTCACGCCAAGGACGTCGCCCGTTCCATCGTCAACTTTCCGGGAGCGTTCGACCTGCGCGCCTGCATGCGACCGCCCCTCTTTGCGCCGGAGACGCTGCCGCTGGAAGAGATGTTGCAACGCTTTCGTCGCGAACACGTCCAGATCGCAATCGTGCTCGATGAGTTTGGCGGCACCGCCGGCCTCGTGACGATGGAAGACCTGGTCGAGGAGATCGTCGGCGAGATTCAAGATGAGTTCGACGTTGAACCGGCGCCGCTCGAAGTGCTGGATGCGCGCCATGTGCGCGTGCGCGGGGATCTGCTCGTCGACGAACTGGCGCAATATCTGGGATTGAAGATAGAACATCCAGAAGCGGAGACGGTGGGCGGGCTGATCATGGCCGAGCTGGGGGCCGTGCCGTCGGTGGGCGCTACAGTTCACTATGCGAATCTCGTCTTCACCGTCGAGCAGATGCAGGGCATGGCGGTGGCTTCGGCGTTGGTGGAGCTGCCGCCAGAGGAAGGAGCGCCGCAAGATGAGCGATGAAACGTTGTTGAACCGGCTGCGCACTTCGCTCGTGCGCCAAGAACAAAGGACAGACCTGGCGTCCAGAGATCCCCTTGACGAAGCGAAAGTGCGCGCTGCGGTGAGCCAGATGGCGCGCAGCCGCATCAGCGCCACGTTGCGTCAACTGCGCGCCGCGCGCAGCCTTTCCTACGACGCAGTGCGAGAGCGCACCGGTTTGTCGCAACAGCTTCTTTACGAGGTCGAATATGGAAGTCGCAGGCTGACGCTCGGCGAACTGATGCTCCTGGCGGAATGTTACGGCGTCAGCGCCGACGATATCCTGGGCGTCGATCTGGAAGGTTGAAAGTCTTTCGTAGTTCTTCGTGGGTCAAACGGAAAGGATGGCGACCGGTGCGGCTGGAAGTGGATGTAGCCGTCTCCAAGGTGAGCAAATACGCCTCAAGCGAAAGCGGCGACACGGTGGAGGTGATCGAGCGCCCGCACGGCGGTTTCAGCATCGTCGTGGCCGACGGACAGCGCAGCGGCAAGAGCGCCAAGGCGATCAGCAACATGGTGGCGCGCAAGGCGATCTCCCTGATCGCCGAGGGGGTGCGCGACGGCGCCGTCGCCCGTGCGGCGCACGATTACCTGCGCACGCAACGCGGAGGGCAGGTCAGCTGCGAACTGACCATCGTCAGCGTCGATCTGGCGACGCGCACCCTGGTGCTCAGCCGCAACGCGCGGCATCCCAGCCTGTTGCGGCGGGAAGATGAGTTGATCTGGATCGATCTTCCCAGCGACGCCATCGGCGTGCACCGCAACACCAAGCCGCAAATCATGGAGCTTGCATTGCAGCCCCGTCTCACGCTGGTCGTGGTCACCGATGGCGTCTGGCGCGCCGGCAGCGCCACCGGAGAGCCGGTGCTCGACCTGGCGGCGCTGGTCACGACCGTCGATCGGGAGCCCTGCACAGAGGCCACCCGCAGCGCCGACGCTATTCTCCAGGCCGCGCTCGACCTGGAGCGAGGGCGGCCGCGCGACGACGCCACGGTGCTGGTCGTCAAGGTGCGAGAGCAATGCACAGAAAGCGAGGTGCGACGTCTGCGCATGACTGCACCCCTGTAGAGCCCCCATGGAGGGAACGAAGCGGTGGAGGGATGAACAGGAGGTCGTGTTGACCGCCAACTTAATGGTCGAAAAATTGCCGCTGATCAAGGTCGTGGGCGTGAGCGCAAGTGGAAAATCCACCCTGGTGGAGGCCCTGCGCGCGGCAGGCTGGAATGCGCGGCCGGTCAGTCAGGAGCACAGCGACGCGCCCGATCTCTGGAAACAATTCGGCTTTCCGCGCGTGCTCATTTATCTGGACAACGACCTGGAAGGACAGCGCAGCCGTCGCCCCGACGTCTCCTGGAGCGCCGAAAATCTGGCCAAAGAGAGACAGCGGCTTCGGCACGCCTATGAGCACGCCGACCTGCGCATCAACACAGCCCACCTTACTGCGGAGCAGGTGCGAGAGCTGGTGATCGCCTTTCTGGAGGCGAACCGCATTCGCCGAGCTTCGACGCCGCTGCCGCCGCTGCCGCGCACCGGTGGGAGCAGCAAGACGTGAACAGTGTTGCGCAGGGCGTGTTGCGTGGAAATGCTTACGACGCTTCCGGCAAGATGGGACACGCACCCTGCAACATCTTCACCCGCTTTTCTCCAACTTCCGATACTCGATCGCCAGCTCCGGCTGTCGCGGCCCTTCCACCCAGACCTGACCGTCTGACCAGTTCTCTTCTTTCCAGATCGGCACGATCGCCTTGAGGCGCTCGATGGCGTATTGGCACGCCTCGAAGCAGCCGTCCCCGCGGTGGGGCGTCGCCACGGCGATGACGACGCTCGGCTCGCCGATCTCCAGCCGACCCACGCGGTGCAGGATGCTGACGGCTTTGACCTTCGGCCATCGCTGCATGATCTCCTCGCCGATGCGGGCCATCATCGCCTCGGCCATCTCGGTGTAGGCCTCGTAGTTGAGGAAATCGGTGCCGCGCATGCCTTCCGCAGTGACCGTCTCCCCGCGCACGACGCCGGCGAAGGTCGTAATGGCGCCGCAATCCGGCCGCGCAACGCGACGGGCTGCTTCGTCAAGGGAGAGAGGGCGATCGGTGATCTCAAAAAGCTTCATCAGGGTCCTCCTCATCGGTGAGTCTGCATCGCTCCGCCGGAGACGGGCGGGAAGATCGCCACTTCGTCGCCGGGGCGCAGCACCTGGTCGCCTTTGGCGTACTCCTGATTGACGGCGGCGTAGAAGGTGCGGCTGCCGATCGCCAACGCAGGAAAACGTTCATCGATGATCGCCAGCGCTTGCTCAAGCGTGGCGCCGTCGGGCACCTCGATCGTCTGTTGCGACCAGCCGGCAAGCTGACGCAGCGTCGCAAAGAGTCGCACTTGGATTTGCATCGTTGTTCTTTCGGTTCTGTTGCGTTCGTGTTGCGTGTTTCGTGTTCGATGCGCGTCCGTCTATGGATTGGCCGGTTGCGCATCGGCTTTCCAGTCGCCCGATTTGCCGCCCTGTTTTTCGAGCAGGCGGATGCCGCCGATGACCATGCCCTTGTCGAGCGCTTTGGCCATGTCGTAGATCGTGAGCGCAGCCACGCTGACGGCGGTCAGCGCCTCCATCTCGACGCCGGTCTGACCGTTGCAGCGCACCGTGGCGGTGATGAGCACGCGGCTTTCCGCCTCATCGATCTCGAAGTCGACCGCCACTTTGGTCAACAGCAGCGTGTGACAGAGCGGGATCAACTCCGGCGTGCGTTTCGCCGCCATTATGCCGGCGATGCGCGCAGCGGCGAGGACATCTCCCTTCGGCGCGGCGCCTGCGCGGATGGCCGCCAGCGTCGCCGGGGCCATGCGCACCTCGCCTGCGGCTACAGCCGTGCGCGTCGTAACCGCCTTATCGCCCACGTCCACCATCGTGGCGCGGCCTGCGCTGTCGAGATGGGTCAACGCCGTCATTTTGTGCGCTCCGTTGAAAATTTTCTGCAATGAACAAACGCTTCGTTGCACCGGCGCATTTCAGGTTCTCCTCAAAATTCTCGCACAACTTTGACAGTTCTGCACTTCTGACATATTCTATTATTATAAAACGAAATGCGCCTGTAGCTCAGTGGACTAGAGCATCGGTCTTCGGAACCGAGTGTCGGGGGTTCGAATCCCTCCAGGCGTGCTGAACCTCTGGTAGTTTGACCCGTGTCATGTAATCATTGACGCGGGTTTTCTATTTTGGAGCAACAAGTTTGGAGCAACAAGGCGGCTTAAGAGAGCGACGGGCGTCAAGCCATTTTCGCCCCATGCTTTGCGGCGCACAATGGCGATGCACACTCTGTGCAATGGCATAAACATTTACCTGCTGGCGCGCATGTTGGGGCGCGCCGACATACACGTACTCAAGCACTACCGGTTCACTCAACGCACAGGCCGATCGACCTCGGCGCGCTGCACCGGCGTCTGCTCCTCCGCCAGCGCCAGCACCGCCCGCGCCGTGATGTTGTCCGTCGCCAACACAGTGCAATACCGGCTGCGCAGCACGGCCAGGATGGCGGGCGCTTTGGTCAGGCCGCGGGCGACGGCGATCACTTTGGGGATGCGGCGCAGGTCCTCCAGCTCGACGCCGATCACACGGCGGTTGATTTCGATGCCTTCGGTGCGCCCCATGGCGTCGAAAAAACGGCCGGCGGTCTCGCCCACGACGCCTTGCTCGCGCAGCAGCGCCAGATCGTTGCGCGTGATCAGACCGGCGCGCAGGAAGCTGGAGTCGCGCTCGTCCACCGAGCCGATGCCGGTGATGGCAAGCTGCACGGAGCGAGCGCGACGGATCGCCTCGCGCACGGTCGGCTCGGAGAGGAAGAGATCGCGCACCTCCGGCCGCTCGACCAGCACCGGCGCGTGCAGGTCGTAGTGGCGGCCGCCCAGCTTCGCCGCCACCATGCGCGCCAGGTCCGGGCCGTCGATCACCAGCGCGCCGACGCCGCCCATCAACTGCACGACGTCGATGCCCTGCGCCAGATGGTTGGGCAGGGCGCTGACCGTAGCGTGCACGCCCGTGCCCCACGCCACGCCGATCGTGGAGCCTTCCGGCAGGTTGGGGATGATGCGCTGGAGATAGACCGCAGCCAGCTGGCCGACGCCAGCCAGCAGCGAGGCGTCGTCGGCGTCCGGCTTGGCCTCCAGCACCAACGCGTCGCTGAGCTGGAAGCGGGCGACGAGCTGCATCTCCATCTCGAAATCGTGCGGGATAGGCGTCTTGATGTTCACCTCGATGATCCCGCGCTCCCAGGCCTCCTTGAGCAACCGGGAAATCTTGGATGTGGAGACGCCCAGCCGCCTCGCAATCTCCGCCTGTCCCAGGTGAAACTTGTAGTAAAGGCTGGCCACCATCGCCAGCAGGTCCTCATGTTCGTTCATCGCCGGCGCCTTCCGGTCAAAAACGGATGGATGATCTGGAAGAAAGTCTGCAAATTTTTGCACACAGCATAACACTCCACAACAAGGATGTCAAGCAGATCCGACAAATTGCCTCCTAAAAATCCTTGCGGCGACTTTTCACTCATCTTCACATCGAAAGCTCATTGCTCTTTTTGTCTTTGTTTTCTCTGGATTTCTCTTCAGAAATTGAAAATTTGAAGTTTAATGCCGGTCGCCGGTCTGGCTTTGGCCTGGAATTTTGCAACGTGTCGGGGCTTGACAACCTCGCCGGTTCGTGCTATGCTCCCTGCAAGAAATTTCATTATTTGAATTTTTTTGCTCCCAAAAGCACATTTTATCCATCAAGATCGATTCAAGCGCCCGTCGTGACAAGGGGCGCAACGCTCAAAAAAGGCTCATCTATGCGCGTTCGTTGTGATGGTTTTGTCTTCGACCTGGATGGGACGGTCTATCTCGGTGAGGCGGCGTTGCCCGGCGCTGTGGAAGGGATCGCCGGCCTGCGCGCACGCGGCAAGCGCGTGCTCTTCGTCAGCAACAAGCCGTTGGAGCCGCGCGCCAAATACGCGGCCAAGCTCACGCGGCTCGGCATCCCCACCGAGCCGGAGGATGTGATCACATCGGGCTACGTGCTCGGCCATCACCTCGCCCATCACCAGCCGGAGCTGCGCTATTACGTGGTCGGCGAGGAGAATCTACGCCAGGAGCTGCGCAGCCACGGCCTGAAGGTGGTGGACGAGCTGCTCGAGCAAGACCCGAAAGAAGTGATCGACCCCAAGGGCATCGACGCCGTGATTGTGGCCTTCGACCGCACGTTGAACTATCGCAAGCTCAACACTGCCTATCAGGCCCTGATGCGCGGCGCGCGTTTTTACGCCACCAACGGCGATAAGACCTGTCCGATGCCCGGCGGCGCCATCCCGGATGCAGGCGGGACGATTGCGGCGCTGGAAACCATGACCGGCCGCAAGCTGGAGCTGCTCGCCGGCAAGCCTTCCACGCTCACAATGGAGGTGGCGCTGGAGCG